>Ga0129333_10002069_pt1 | contig 18550 bp, 16 predicted proteins | sample CPB6_08_DNA_FD_94474 | JGI IMG/M metagenome (GOLD analysis project Ga0129333, IMG submission 94474) | Freshwater to marine salinity gradient microbial communities from Chesapeake Bay, USA - CPBay_Sum_0.6_0.8_DNA | ecosystem: Environmental > Aquatic > Marine > Coastal | place: USA: Chesapeake...
GCAAGCCCAAGGACAAGCCTAAGGACAAGCCCAAGGACAAGCCTAAGGGCAAGCCCAAGGACAAGCCTAAGGGTAAGAATCTTAGAACGATTGGCAATAAGTTAAAACAATTTATTGCCACAGAAACAATGCCGAAGGAGAGTCCCTGGGACTGGGATGGGTCGTTTGATCCAGAGATTGAAGCTTTGTATGTAGTCGTCTTCTAGTAGAAGATTGTGACTATTCCGATATGTTGTTTCCAATAACATTGTGGTAAATACACAGATCAAACCATAGGTTTCTAGTCTCCTGTCACAACTCTTTGAGTCTTACTTTATATTTAGAGAGTTCTGCAAATCACATTTTATTATCTAAATATTATTTAGTTTTAATAAATGAATATATTTTAATTATTATATTGGATATAATGTTTTCTACATACAGGTTTATATATTTTATCATCGCCAATTAATATTTTTTTTTTATTAGAAGTTGTTCTTAATGTAAAAATACCTTTATCATCGCAATAAGAGCATTTAGAATCTAAAATATCTACTTTATTGGCAAAAGATATTAACTTTGCAATATTAGAAAAAGGATTTCTATTAGAATCACCATTTAAACCAGTAATGTATATATGTTTATTATCTTTTTCTATAGCAATTTTAATAAATTCAATAATATCTGAAAAAAATTGTCCTTCATCAATTAATATATATTTATTATTAATATATTGTTCATTATTAATAATATTAATTAATTTATCTAAACCTATACAATCAACTGATTTTTGATTATGATTAATAATATTTGTAGTACTTGAATTATATCTTTTATCTATAATATGTTTTATTAGTAAAAAATTATTATTATTATTTTTTAAATTTTCAATTATATTAAACAATTTTGTAGTTTTCCCAGCAAACATAGGACCTAATATTAAATGTAAATACCCTTCATTACTAATCATATTTTATTATATATATTATATATTTATTTATATATTATATATATATAAATCAATTTTTTTATGTCAATTAAAATTTTTTCATGGAATGTTTTTTGGAAAAATATGACTGGTATTGGATGTAATAATCAAATGACATGTAGAGATAATGTTTTAAAAATTATAAATGATTTACAATTAAAAAAATATGATTTTATAGCATTACAAGAAGCATCAAATTTATACAATGAATTAAAGAATAAAGATAATTATAAAATTATTTTTTCTAATATTAATAAATTTAATCCCAATGATAAAGATTCTACTAATAAATTAATTACATTATATGATAGTAATAAATATAGATTATTAGCAAAGCGTTATGGAAGTATTGATGGTTTTAATAGTACTGGAAAACCAAGTAAAAGACCATTTCATATTCTTTTTTTACAAGATAATAATAATAATAATAAAATATTATTTATAAATTTACATAATGTACATGATGTAAAAAGAAATTTATTTGATTTACAAAATGCAATAAATAATATAATAAATGATCCAAAATTCCCAATATATAATATTCCTGAAGATGTACATATTATTATTAGTGGCGATTTTAATGATAAAGAAACACAATATTACATAAAAGGATTATATATACAAATTAATCAAACTAACAAAATTGTAAAATCTATAGCTACTCCTCCAAGAACTTGTTGTTTATCTCACTATACTTTTATAGGAGATTATATATTATATTCAAATAATTTAAATCCAATAATAGATAATACTATATTTAATTATGATAAAACTAATTCTGATCATTATCCAGTACATGTATTATTAGATTATAAAAAAGCACCAGTACAAGCACCAGTACAAGTACCAGTACAAGCACCAGTACAAGCACCAGTACAAGCACCTGTACAAGCACAAGTACAAGTACCAGTACAAGCACCAGTACAAGCACTAGAAAAATTAAGTGTATTAATAAATAAATATATTGATTTATTAGAAAAAAATTGATAAATAAATAATTTAAAGATATATTAACTTCTTTAAGTATATTAAATGGATTCTCTAATTGAGGACCAAAAACTAATAAACTCAAAGCTACATATTTCTACTATAAGTACGACATGTAAAATAGGAGATACAATTATAAATATAGAAAATATTTATAATTATTTACCTGTATCTGAAAATAATATTTTATTAATAAATTATAAGAATACTTATAAAACAATTGATGAAAATTTAATTAAAAAAAGAAAAAAAAAGACAAAAAAAATAATTAAAAGAGTGAATAATTTTTTTAATCAAATAACTTTGTTAATAGTGACAGATGAAAATAAAAAAATAAATACAAAATTATTTACAAATGGTTCTGTTCAAATGACAGGTAGTAAAAACATATTAGATAATTTAACAATTTTAAACAAATTGATTGAATGTTTAAAAACAACATACAATATAGATGGAAAAGAAATTAAATTTGTTGAAAATCCAAATTCATTAAAAATAACTGATTTTAAAATATCAATGATAAATACAAATTTTGGTATTGGAAATAAAATTATAAGTGAAAATATGTTAGCTGTTATTAAAGAAAATAATGTACCAAATATTAAAGCAAAACTAAAAACAGATATTCATGCAGCTCTAAACATTGAATTAATAGTAAATGAATCAATTGTAACAATATTAGTATTTAATACTGGAAATATTATTATTACAGGTGGTAAAAACAGTACACATATTAATACAGCATACGAGTATATTAATAATTTAATTGATAATAACAAATCTAGAATTATAAAAAATTATACAAATATTACAGGTAGTTTAGAAGATGATATTGAATCTCTTGTAATAACTTAATATGATTTATGAACCATATTATTAATAATTTGATTTGTTTTTAATGAATCTTGTAATGAAATATCTATTCTATCATTATAATATGGATTATTTTTTAATGATGTTAAAATCATATTTACTCTATCATTAATATTAATATTATTAATACGTGGTGGGGGTGTATAATTTATATTTGGTTTATCTTTTAATAATAAATTAATATTTGTAGTATCTGGTGCTTGAAAACTACCGACTGGTGTAGGATCTCTATTTTTCATAATTTCTTCTTTTACTCTATTTAATTTACTATTTAAATAATTATCTTTTAATACATTACCAGTTGTTGATGCATTAGGATTATTTAAATAATTTACTACTTTTGTAATATCTTTTAATGTATTTTGAATTTCATGTGTTTCTGATTGATAACCTCCGTACATTGGATTATGTGCATGATTATCATAATTATAACTAATAGTATCTTGTTTATTTGTTATTTTAGCAATATCATTTGGGTCATATGCATAAGTTCCATTATTATTATGTATTATAGATAAGTAATCATTATAATCTAATAATTGTTTTAATGTAATTTCTGGTGTTTCATATGTATTTACAAATGATCCATCTATAGATTGTAAGTTACCATTATTTTCATATAATGTTGTTTCTTTGTTTGTAATTTTAGCAATATCATTTAAATAAGATGTTATTGCTTTATCTGAAGCACACGGAGCAGTAATAATTTCACTATTAGTTAATTCTCTAATAGTATGTCTTAATTTTTCAATATCTGTAATTTTAATATTTTTAAAAGTTGATAGATTTTCATTATTAAATTGAGGTAATTGTTGAGTATTTTTTGCAACATCTTGAAACCCTGACATAGATTTATTATTATTTATTTGAATATTTGTATGATTGATATTATCTAATAATTCTTTTAATGTTTGTCTAGCTTCATCTGATAAATTAGCAATGTTTTTTTTATTAAGAGATAAATTATTATATTTTTTTAATGTATCTATATTTATATTTTCTTTATTTGTAGTTTTAGCTTTATCAGATAATTGTGTAATAATATTTTTATTAGTTTTAATATTATTATGTTCTAATATTGGTAATGTTTCTTTAATTGTCATTTTAGGTTTATCCGATAACATTGTTTGAGTTTTATTAGTATTATTAATTAAATTTAAATATTCCATATTATTTAATGTTTGTCTAATAGTTGTTTTTGTAATATCATTTGGATCAAAATATGGAGTTTTATTTGAACTAGTAATAATATTACTATAATCAATATTATTTAAATCTTGTCTAATAGTTGGTTTAGTTATATCATTTGGATCAAAATATTGAGTTTTATTAGCACCAGTAATAATATTACTATAATCAATATTATTTAAATCTTGTCTAATAGTTGGTTTAGTTGTATCATTGGGATCAAAATATTGAGATTTATTAGTACTTGTAATAATATTACTATAATCAATATTATTTAAATCTTGTCTGATAGTTGGTTTAGTTATATCATTAGGATCAAAATATTGAGATTTATTAGTACTTGTAATAATATTACTATAATCAATATTATTTAAATCTTGTCTAATAGTTGGTTTAGTTGTATCATTGTGATCAAAATATTGAGATTTATTAGTACTTGTAATAATATTACTATAATCAATATTATTTAAAGTTTGTCTAATAGTTGGTTTTGAACAATTATCTGGATTATAACTTTGGACTTTATTAATTTTAGTATTAATATTATTATATTCTAAATTAGTTAAAGTTTGTCTAATAGTTGGTTTAGTAGTATTATTAGGATTAACACTTTGAACTTTATTTTGATTATTAACATTAGAATAGTTAATTTGATATTCATTTCTTTCTAATTGTGGTAAATTAACACTATTTTTATTATTATTATATGTTTGTACTAATCCAGATATATTTTTATATTCTGGTTCAATATATTTATTTCTAGAAGATTCTTGTGCAGTACCACTTGATTGAATATCAAATTTTTGATTTATTTGATCTTTAGGCGCTCCAAATACTTCTTTACTTAAAATTGCTCTATTACTTAAAATTAAATTATAATTATCTCTAATGGCTGCAGAAGATACTTGTGATTTAGGTATTAAATCTTTTTGTTCCAATTCTTTGAATTTATCGGGTAATCGTTTTACAATAGGTGTTATAATTGATCTTTTATTAATAGTTTTACCTTTAATAGGATCTGTTGAATATGATAATTTAGGTTGATCTGAGCGTCTTAATTCATCTGTTAATTTAGGTAAAACTCGCGTAGTATCATGATAACCAGTATATTTACCTTTAGGATTAGGACCAACTTTTTCGGGTTCAAAAGGCCTTTCATTTCTTTTTTCAAGTCTTAATGCATCATTATATCTGTCTTCAAATTTATCAGTAATAACACCCATACCATTAACAAAAGACATATCTTTAGCAGGTTGAAAGAATGGTTCTATTTCTGTTTTACTAAAATAATTACGCGATGAACCACTAAAAATATCTAATTTTAATGGTGTTTTTTGTTCATTATAATCATTAAATTGTTCAAAATCTCTTTTTTTTGTGTTCATAGAAAAACATTCTTTAATATTATTTTCTACAGTGTTATCAAATGATGTAAAATTTGAATTAGTTTCATTAAAACTTACTAAACCATTTTTTTTAATAACTTGTAATTTAAATTGATCTTCTAAATTATCATTATTCTTAATATTATCTGTACCCATGCCATTTTCACCTGAATATCTCCACGAAGAAGGTGGTATTATATTAGTAGTAAATGATTGATTAGAATCTAATCTTCTTTTTTCAAAGAGATTATTAATAGTTTCTTGATTTTCTTTAATATTATTTGAATGATATTTTGAATCAAAACCAGTTATTTCCATACTATTAATATTTGATAATATATTTATTATTAGAAAATAAATATATTATAAATTTATTTTATAAATTTATGCTTTTGTAAAACTATCTTTTGCCATTAATCTAGTATTTACACCACTACGATTATTACCTGTTTGTAGAGTATTTTCAAAACCATTGTATAAATAACTAGTATGAGGCACTATAGGATAATCAAAACGTGTTATAGTTGATTCTCTAATAAAAATAGGAGGGTCTTCTAATCGAGTATTAATATCTGCGAATTCTTCATTAGAACAATCTTTTTTAATAAGTTTATCCGAAAATTTTTTAGAAATTTCATTTCTTTCTAAAATTGTTCTTCCATCTATTTGATGAGATAATGGTAAATCTAAATTTTTTAAATGTGATTCTAAATCAATTAAATTTTCCATATTTTTATAATCTAAACTACTCATAAAAGCAGTTTTAGAATTTGTAGGTACATTATGATTAATACAAAAATTGTTATAAATTTTGTCATCATTTATATTATGATCAATACTACCTTCTGACATTTTTTTAAGAATTGGATAATAACAATCATCATAATTTTGTCTACTATAAATTCCCGACATTTATAATATAATATGTAATATTAAAGATATTATTTTTAAATTTAAAAATAATATTTATAATATTTTCTCAAACTTTTTTATACGTTTTCAAACTTCTTCATATTAGTAGGAGTTACTTCTCTATCATATAATTGAGGGTTAATTATAATATTATTAGTACATTCTTCGGAATCAGTAAAACATCCTTTGAATTTTTTATCATTACAGTAAGATAATTGTCTATTAATACCTTTTAAATTTCCATCTATTTCAGTTAGTTTTTTAAAATTATCAGGAGTTTTATCAATAGTAGCTTCTTGGTTTAAATTAGACATATAACATTTATCATTATTATTATCATTAATACAAACTTTCATATTTTGTTGCATATTAGGATTTACATTGTAATCTAAAAATAATGAATAATTGCATTTTTGATCGTTAATGTTTTTATATTCATTAGGAAAACATTCATCATATTGGGTACGTGAAAAAATACCAGACATATATATTATATATTATAATATATATAATATTTTTTAAATAAAATATTTTTTATTTAAATGTCGTGTATCTTCAGGTAAAAAATAATTTATTTCTTTTTGATAATTATTTAATGTTAAATATATTCTATCATTATCGTTGTCTCTTAATGTATTTGTATTTAACCTTGAAGATTCGCCAAATTTTATTAAACTTAAGTTTTCTAAATTATTATATCCTGTACTTACAAGAGAAGGATTTTTTATATATTTACCAGTGTCAAATTGTTGTTTTTTTCTATCACAAGAATATTCAATATTATTAAAATTAAATTTCTCACATTTAGGTCTTGTTAGATTAGATTCTATATTGTGATTATAATCTGATATATATGTAAATGGTTTTATTTCATCACTTATATATTTAATTTTTTTTTCTGTCATATATTAATAAATAAATATAAAAAATTGATTTAAAAAAATAAATATATATTTATTTATCAATGGAATTAGATAAGCTATTGTTAGAAAGATTAAATGTAGTAAATAATATAATACCAAATATTGTGAAGGCAGATGTTATGTTTTCAACACCTTTGATAATAGAATATTTAGAATTACTAAGTAAAAATGATAAAATTGATAAAGATTTTACAAAAACAATAAAAAATTTTTATCTTATGGATTCTGGATGTATTTTACTTGATAATTTTAAAGAAAAACGATATTGGGATGTTGGTAATAGCATTGGTTTAGGTTCAAATAAATATTTTATAGGTTTTGATCCTTCATTAAATATTGTAAATTTATATGAAAAAAATAACATTGAATACAATCTAATAGATTTATTAGATAATGATAGTTGTCAAGAAATTTCTAAAAGCGCAGGTTTATCTAGAATTGAAAATTTAAAAACTACAATTAGTAATATTAATCGTACTCGTTTAATAAATGTAGATAAATCACAATTACCATCAATTAAAATATTACAAGATGGAAAAGTTGATCTTGATTATATTAATATTGATCCAGAACCTAATAAAACAGTTATTTTAAATATTATGTTAAGTCCTTATTTAATGAAAAAAGAAAATATTGATGTATTAAAAGAAATTGCACAAAATTTATCTAATAAAACGTAAATCTCTAAAAGATTCGCAATTTTGAGCATTAATTTTACAAGATTTATTATATGTTTTATATAATTCATTTAAAAATGTGTTCATATCATTAGGATATTCTGTTACAGGTAATGTATAGTATGAACGCTCTAGAATTTTTATATTTTGAGGTCTATTACTATCTTCATATACATTAAATTTTAAATTATCTAAAACTTTTGAAGAATTTAAATCTTTACAAGCTTTTATATTTAATTTACTTCCTATTACATAAGGGTTTGCCATTGGATTATTTATAGTTGTATCTCTACATTCAACTTCATTATTAACATTTTTATTATTATAATTAAGTATTATTATATAAATAATAATATAAGTTAGTATAATAATTAAATACTTGTTATTAAATATTAAATAACTAATAATTATTAAATATATTAAACATCGTGTTATTGTATTATAATATGTAATATCTGACATTTTATCATTTGGAATAATTTCATTATATTTAATAAATATAATTTTTGGATTTTCAAACCAAAATATTTCTTGTTCCATAATATTATTATAAAATATTATAATATTTTATAATAATATTTATATTTATTCTTTACCAATATTTAAATTAGCATAAAAATTTTCCATTTCAACAATTTGTTCATTTGTTAATGGTGTATCTGTTTTGTCTGCTGTATGAGCAGTTTCACTACTCATCATAGTTGAAATTAGATCCATTGGATTAAAATCTTTATTATTTGGATCTAATTTAATATTTTTAAACATATCTGAATTCATTATATTTTTTAATTCATCATTAGTATTAACCTCTGATGCTAATTTATTCATAATACTATTCATATCAGGTAATTTGTTTACATTTATATCTTTAATAGATTCTGTAATATTTTTAGGATTTGAAATAATATTCATCATTCCTGACATTAAATCATTCATTGTTATTTTTCCATCTTCAAACATATTTTTATATTTTTCACTAATATTTTTTGTTGAATCAAATAATTCATCAACATTTTCACTATTATTAATATTTGTTTTAATATCTTCCATTATATCATTAATAAAGTTAGTATTCGCTGAAGAAGTATCTATATTCATATTTTTAGTCATGGTTTCTAATATATTATTAAACATTTTATATTCTTTGTTATTTTGTAATTCTTCAAATATATTATCTTCATCTATATTATTTTTTTCAACTACTACTAAAGAATTATTTTCTGTACTGTCTTTATTATCTGTATTATCTGTATTATCTATATTATCTGTATTTATTTTTTTTATTAATGCTGATAATATTTCTTTATTTGGTTCTGGTAATGCATATTCATGTAAAAGATATACACTATGTATATAATCCCAAATTGATTCTATTATTTCTTGATTGTTTTCAAATTCTTTTAATTCATTAAATAAAATTATATTATCAGATTCTTCTATTTTATTTATTTTTTTATGAATAATATATTTTAATAAAGTTATATTATTTCGGGTATTGTTATGAAATAATTTAAAATTTTCTAAAAAATGTTGATAATGAGAATCTTCTTGTAAAATCTTTGTATTACTATCATTTATTGATTTATCTAATTTATTAAATAAATCACTAGTTTTTTGCTTTATAATATCTATTATATCTTCTGTAAAATTATATTCCATTATAAAAATTATATTTATTTTTCCTTTAAATGTTTTTTTATATTTTTGACATATATATAATTGTTATTTGTGATAATATTTGTAAATATTCAAATATTAAATTTTTATTTTCATCACTAAAATATTGAATAGTTTGTTTAATTATTTTTATTAAATCTTCAATATTTAAATTATTTTTGTATTTTTCTTTATATTTATGTATACTTTCATCATTTTCAAAATTATAATTTAATACAAAATTTATATCATTTGACATTATAGCAGGTACTATATCTGAGTTCCTAACTATATATCTACCAAAAGATTCAATTATATAACTATGTGTTAAATATAATGTTGTATTTGCTAAATTTTTATAAAATATAATATCATCTTTAATAATACAATTTATTATATTATTATTATAACATTCAATTACAATTATTTCTAACTGATTAATAAATTGTATTAGTTGATCATTAAATATTTCAATTATTTCAGATTTATTACATTTTTTAATTTCATCTAGATTATTCATAATATAAAAAATAATATATTATAAAATATAATATTATCTTTATATATTTTATAATATATAAATGTTACTTGTTACAGATGCTATTATACAGTATAAAAAAAAATATATAATAGTTATTTCTGGTTTAGACAAAGAAATAGTTAATGATATTTGTTTTGAAATGTCTCAAATATTAAAATATACATATCTCCCTTATTTAGATTTAGATATTAATAAACATATTGATGATGAAAAAAAAAATTATGATAATATATATTTAAAAATTAAAACATTAATAGATGTTAAACCCCAAGGTATTATATTATCTTTATTATCATTACCTGAAAAATATAATATATTTGATGTTAAATTACATATTAATTTGTCTATAAATCAAAACTATTTTAATAATATAAAAAAAAAATATAATTATACAGATGATTTATTTATTGAATATAATAATGTTTTAAAAACTAATATAATTAATAAATATATTAATATAAAACAAGATTCTGATTTAGATGATATTAAACATAAAGTTTTTGATATTATTATTACATCAATTGAAAAAATGTATTATGGTAATATTTATAATAAAGTATTAGAAGAAAGAAATGAAGCAAAAACTGAAACTGAAACTGAAACTGAAACTGAAACTAAAACTAAAACTGTGACTGAAACTGAAAATAGAACAGATACATATAACAATTCTAATTTAAAAAATTATAAATCAAAATCTATTTCTAAATTAGGTTCTGAATCTGATTCTGAATCTGATTATAATTCTAATTCAGGTTCTGAAACTGAATCATATAGTTCTATTTTTACTAGTAAAAACAAATATAATCCAAGTTTAGATTTTTCAATAAGTAAGAATAAGTCTGATTCTAATTCAGGTTCAGAATCAGGTTCAGAATTAGAATCAGGTTCAGGTTCAGAATCAAAATCAGGTTCAGAATCAAAATCAGGTTCAGGTTCTGAATCAGTATCAGTTTCTGAGCTTAAATCAGAATCAGTTACATATAGTAATAATTATGATGACAATAATTCCAGTTCATAATTATTAAAAAAAATTGAATAATAAAAATATTTAAAAAAAAAATAATAATTATATATTATTATACCGGGAAATGTCAAAATTAGATGCTAAAATTATTATAAAAAAAAAACAAAATAGTATAAATGGATTTAATAATAATTATGTAATTTTTACAATAAATGGAAAAGATATTAATAATATAGTATTAAATACTTTAAGAAGAATAATACTAACATTAGTACCTACTTTTGCATTTGATCCCGAAAATATAATTATTGAAAAAAATACAAGTGTTTATAATAATGATTACATGAGATTAAGACTTAGTAATTTACCAATAATCAATCAATCTCATAAACCCAATGAAATGATTATTAAAAATGATTATAGTATTTTAAATAAAGTTTTAGAATTAGAAGAAGAAGCGAATACTGTTAATTATGAAAATAAAAATAATTTAACTAAAGAAGAAGAAGAAAAAAGAAAAAAAAATTTTAAAAATATTTTAGATAATTTTCAAATAGTCATAAATGCGAAGAATGATACAAGTGAAATTATACCTATTACAACAAATTCAGATTCTGTAAAATTTATAATTGATAATAAACAAATAGAATCTATATATCCTAATCCAATTTTATTTTTAAAATTAAAACCTCAACAATCTAGATTAAATATTAAAGGTGAAGAATTCAAAGCGTCATGTTTATCTAGTATTAATATACCATTGAAAAATGCTATATATCAATCATGTTTATGTTCATATGAAGAAATTAATGCTAATAAATTTGAATTTAAAATCTGTTCTTTCAGACAAATTTCAGAAGAAATGATTATTAATTATGCTTGTAAAATAATTATTATGAAATTAGAAAAAATTAAAGAAAAAATAATTAATAGTATTAAAAAATATGATAATGAAGATATTTTAAAAGAGGCGCGAATAATTATTAATAATGAAAATCATACAATGGGAAACTTAATTACAAGAGTAATACAAGATCATCCAGATATTGAATTTTGTGGATATAATATTGATCATTTATATGTTAATGAATTAACAATAAGATATAAAACAAATGGAAAAAATATAATAGATGTTTTAGATACATCTTTTGATTATTTAATTAATCTTTTTAATCATTTAATATTACAAATTGAAAAATTATAAAAGTGAATAATTATTTAATTGTTTTAGTTGTTCATCTAAATAGTTTTTTATATTAACTATTACTTGTTCTGGTATATCATCAGATATTTTTTTAATGTCTTTTTTATGCATATATGTACTAATTTTTCCTAATTTATTATTTTTATATTTATTTATATCATTTATTGTTGCAGAGCCTAAAAATTGACCAGAATTTAATGCAATTTGAATAATTTTTGTTAAACTTGGTGTGTCATTACATGGTATATTTGCATGTTGTCTAATAAAATGATTAATTTCAATTATTTTATTATTTTTATCATATTCTACAATATTTATTAAATTTTTATGAAATTCTGATAGTTTTTTCCATTTATTAAATTTAATATCTAAATTATTCAGTTCTGTTTTTATTGGTTGCCAAAATTTTTGACCATCAAAATTAGGTATTTTTCTTAATAATTGACTTGTTTTTTTAACATATTTATAAATTCTTTTTAATTTTGATGACATTATTTAATATATATATATATATATATAGATTAAATAATAAATAATAAATTCAATTTTTTTTAATTAAGATATAAATCAATATACTTATTAAATTTATCTAGATTATCAAAATTTTTAAAAATATTAGAAAAATATTCACTATTAACTAATATTTTATGTTCCTTAATCATATTATAAATATCTTGAGGGCAAGTATGCTTTCTTAAATGATTTAAAATATCATTTATACGATATGATTTTTTTAGATATTTATATTGATAATATTGTAGTTTTTGTATCTGTTTATTTAATGTATTTAATTTATGATTATCAAATAATTTATTATAAATTTCTTTATTTTTTTTTTCATAAGTTTCATTTTCTTTATTATACTCTGTAAAAAATATATAAATATTATATAGTTCATATGATAAATTTTTAAATATAAAATGCAAGACACCAGTTATATCAATATTTGATTTAATTTTTTCAGGATAATATTTTTGTAAATAATTATCTGGATTATATAATAAATTATTTCTTTGAAAAATTTCAATACATCCAACCCAAATATTTGAAAAATTAGGTTTTTCAATTCTAATTAAAGTATATTGTTCTGAAGGAATTTTAATTAGTATATTTTTATTATTTTCTTTATTTATTCTTTTAATTATTAAACCTTCTTTATTATTATTATTATTTAACCATTCTTTTGCTTCTGATAAATTAATAAATTTATTTGGTTTAATTAAATAATCTAAATTAAGAGTATCATATTCTTCTATTTGTGTATTTTTATCACGAGTAATGATATGTACTAATTTTTTATAATTATTTCCATAAATACTACTATAATCAACTATATATTTATTTTCATGATGTAAAATAATAAAATAATAACATTTATCTTTATTAAGATTTTTTACAAATTCTTCTCTTACATTATCAGAATTTGGATAATATTGTTTTAATATTTCATCTAACATTTCTCCATGTGATTTATTATCACTAAAAAAATAAGATTTGTCAATTGATGGACATTTAGTAGAAGAAAAATACCAGTTATCATTATAATTAAATACATTAACCATTGTTCCTTCAAAACTTTCTTCGATAATATCATTATCTTCTATTTTAATTTCTTCTATTATAGAATATAATACATTATCATGACTATAACTAACTATTTCTGCCTTATTAGCCGATGTATCTATAATTATACTTCTACATTCTTTATATAAATCATTACTATTAAAATTGTTTTGATTATTATGTATCATTAATAATTGTTCATTATTGTCATATTTTTTCACATATAAATTATATTTATGATTTTTTGTAAAATATTCATATAAACTATTATAATTTATATTATCTAAATTATCTAATAAAGAAAAAAAATTAAATTTAATATTCATTTATATTAAATATATAAATATTTCTTTATATAGTTTCATTTTTTTTTTAATATATATAATATATAATATATTATATATATTATATATTAATAAAAATGTTTATTAATCAAATAGATGAAATAATTAATAATATTATTGATTCAGTGTATAAAATAAAAATTGATACTGATGTATTATTAAAAAATCAATTATTACTCGATATAATTGATAAAAAAATATATAAAAATATTAATAATTTATTAGGTGTAAGATATAGTAATAATATTATTAATATTATAGAAACGATAATATTATATTTAATAATATTGTTACAAGGTATAAAACAAAAAGATTTTACAAAATATATAATAGAATTATCTAAAAAAAATAATAATTTATTAGATTCGGAGACAATATCAAAAATAATTAAAATATATAATTTATATATAGATATAAAATTAAAAAAAAACAAAGAATTAATTGATGATATTGATGAATTTTTTTTAAAAAATAAAGAAAGTGAATTTAATTTAATAAAAATTATAATAGTTAATTATGTTTATTTAGGAGAATATAGACAAAATATTTTAGAATTAATAGAAAATAAAGAATTAGAAAACACAGAATCAAAGATAATAGAAATTATAGATTCTAAAGAAGATGAAATTGATTATAATAATTTAGAAATGTTATTTGATATAAATGAAAAATATCTTAGTGAAATTTTTTATCAAATGATTATTGATTATGAAAATAATATTTTTGAAGATAATTTATCAGTTGAACAAAAAATAAATAAACTTTTTAATAAAAAACTATTAATACCTATAACTGATGAATTTATTAGATACAATAAATATACAGATAAAGTACATAATACAAATATTAAATTAGATAATATAAGAAAAGTAGTTACTAATATAAATTCTATAGCAGATATATATTCTAAAAAAGATATTGAACATAATAAAGTTTTTTATCAACAGCTTTTATATAAAAAAGCAATATTATATAATAACACTGAGGAAATTAATAGTATTAATAAACTTTTAAATATTGGTTTAAGTGCTACTAGAAGTAATGAATATTTTCAAGACTTATTAATTTATAGAGAATATTCATATATTAATTTTAATAATTTTAAAAACTATGGATTTTCTTTTTTACCTTGTAATTCTATTAATGCTATTCGATATAGTAATTTTGAATTTAAAAAAATTAATATGAATAATTTATTAGAGACAAGAGTATTATCAATAAATAATAGAGTAAATGTTGTTGGAATTGCATTACCTAAAAATAATATATTTAGTAAAAGTAATATAATACAATGTACTAAAATAAAAAATACATATAATTTAGATAACATAAAACAAAATAAATATAAAGTTATTTTAAAATTAATAAAAAAAATGTTATTAAATAATATTAATTATAATAAGTTATCATATTGGATATTTGATAAGAATAAAGATATTTTTATTACAGATACATATAATGATATTAATGAATTAACTTTTGAAGAATTTTATCGATATATGATTGCATCAATATACGATATAATTATTAATATAACATATCAAAAAATAATTGATAATGTTAATAAATGTACTACATTATATTCATGTTATAATATGTCTAATTATATACAAAATAAATTAATTAATTTATCTAATAATTATATATATAATAGTAATTTAGAAAAGTTGTTTATAGACACAACTAAAATTAAAAAAAAAATTAAATATGATAAAAATGAAGATATAATACCTGGAATTACAACAGATTTAATAAAATTACCTAAATATAAACATAATAAAGATAAATTAATAAATATTCATGTTTCTAATAATACATTAGATAATGATAAAGATAATATAAATGAATATTTTAATGGATATACAACATGTCAACATAATATATCTTGGGAAAAAATATATATTCATAAAAAGAATAATCCTAATTATTTTAATCAATTATTATTTGAATTTAAAAAAAAATATATTACTATTAATTTAGAAGGTAATTTTGTTTGTAAAAGTTGTTATCAACCTGTTAATATTAAAAAATATGCTTTTGATTGGACTACTGAAACAGAAGAAGGAATTGGATTGTCATTTACTCTAGAAACGCAGTTAAAAGACTTATCTGAATATGAAAAATATAATAAAATTATCTTACAATTAGATAAATATATTGAAAAAATAGCGAATGGTGTTAATTTACCAATATATATTGGTAATATACCACAAATAAAAATTAGAAGACAAGGAATTGTAAAAAATATTATTGATTTTATAAATATTCAAAATAAAACACTACGTATTAATGATTCTAATGAAAGAAAAAAACGATTAGAAAAAGTTGAAAAATTATTTGGTATAAAATATACACAATTCTTTATTTTTGAATTAGAAAATGATATTTTCCTTTATTCTAGTAAAGAATTAGATAAATACAAAAAAAGTAAATTAAATAATATTTATATTTATGCTATTATGTTTTTAATAAATGAAATATCACTAAACCAAGTTATATTTTTTATTGAAGATAAAAATATAAATATTGAAATATTTAAAAAAAATTATAAATCTTTATTTAGTGATTTATATATTTATGTTAATAATAATAAAGAATTAAAACCTTTATACAATTATCCATTGTTATGTTATATATTATATGTTTTTTCCGGTGTTCTAATTAAGTATAATTTATGGTATAATCCTAAAAATATAAAAGTATTTGATTTTAATTTATATAGTTCTGTTATACATACATATGTTGATTTATTAAATAATATATTAGAAGTAAATACTTTAAAAGAAAAAAATTATTTATATGAAGTATATGCTACAAAATTTTATATTCAATTAAATAAAGTATTCAATAGTAATAAAATTTTAATTAATAAAAATATTAATATTAATGAAAAAAAACAAAAAGATAATATTATTACAACCATTTTAACTGGTAAAATTATTGTACCTGATTATGGTTTTAATAAATTTTATTTAAGATCAGCTTTAAACTTTTTATTAACTCCTTCAAAGAATAAAATAAAAGTAAATTATAATGATATTAATAAATATTTTGAAAATTGGAATAATGATTTACTTTATATATTATATAATTATTATAATTTAGATGGTACTAAAAGATTATTTGATGATGTTAAAAAAGAAAATGTTAATAAAAATGAATTATTAAAAATGTTACAAAATATTATTCATAGACGTAAAATATTAAGTGATAATATTGAAAATAAAAGATTAAAATATAATAATATTATTAATAATAAATTAGTAGAATATAAACAATACAATAATAATTTAAATAAAGATTTAAAAAATAATAAACAAAATATTTTTAATTTAATTCAAAATTTAGAAAAAATAGTTAATATTAATTTATCAAATAATCAATATGTTATTGATCATGATATAAATGGTAATAAATTAAAAAATCCTATAATTATTAACGAAGGTGATAAAAAAATACAATTTAAAAGAAATGATATAAAATATGGAACAAATATATATATTTATGAAGATAATAATAATTTATATATTTATAATGCTATAACTTTAAATATGATTGCATATAAAAATAATTTAAATAAAATTATAAATGTAAATTTACCATTATATTTAAAAATTAATTATTCATTAAAACATCAATTATTATTTTTAGGCCATGAAAAAATGTATTATAATATTAAAGATTGTGGACCACAAAATAAAAAAATAATTAATAATTTAATTAGAAATAGAATTCTTAATTTAAAAAATACCATTATAAATATACAAAGAATCTTATATCAAATACATAATAAATATGATAATAATAATATTAATACTATTGCTAAAAATTATATGAATAAATTTAAAAATATTAACATAACATTAGATAATTCTGAAATAAATAATATTATTAATAATATCTTCTTTGAACCTGTTGATTATAATTTAACTTTAAAAGAAGATAATGAATATATTTACATTGGTAGTTTACAAATAATACAAACTAATGATAATATTATATTAAATTTTATATGTAATGAATTAATTAAATTATTAAATGCAAACACTGATGATAAATATATATTAACTAATTTAGCTTTAATAATTATTGATATTATTAAAAAAGAATATAATAATTATATGAAAAGAAATAATTCATTGAATAATATTGAAGTACGTAAATTTATAGAAACTAAAAACAATCTTTTAATATTTAATAATAAAGATCATATGGATGAATTTATTGATGAAAATATACAAAATAATGACGAGGAAGATAATTATAATAATGATGAAAAAGGATATGATGTCGACGTCGATCTTGATTCAGATGATGAAAAAGAAGCTTTATTTACTATTGATTAAAAATAAAAATTATAATATTA
>Ga0129333_10002070_pt1 | contig 18544 bp, 22 predicted proteins | sample CPB6_08_DNA_FD_94474 | JGI IMG/M metagenome (GOLD analysis project Ga0129333, IMG submission 94474) | Freshwater to marine salinity gradient microbial communities from Chesapeake Bay, USA - CPBay_Sum_0.6_0.8_DNA | ecosystem: Environmental > Aquatic > Marine > Coastal | place: USA: Chesapeake...
CGTATTTTGCGGTGCCAATCAGCGCGGCAAAGTTGGAGTTGTTCATTTGCAGCGCAACTTGCTGCGGGGTCATGCCCGATTCCAGCATGTCGATCGCCGCTTGCATCCGCATCGGATCGTTGTCAAACGCGTCTAAGTAGGCACGGGCGCGGATACGCTCGCCGCCACCGGGCAGTACCGGTTCAACAATGTTGTAGGCCGTGCCGCCAAGTTTCTTAGCGGCGACGTTGATACCGCCCGGCGCAGCAGCGCCGAGAATTGTTGCGCCCATCTGCACCCAAGGGCTCTCAGCGCCCAAGGCTTCCGATACCTCAAGACCGGTTGCACCGCCAAGTGCCGCGACTGTTTGCTGCCCTGGCTCACGGCCAAGCTCAGTGACGACGCGTTGGGGAGTGCCCGTAGGAACTCGCGGAGCAAGCGCCGTTGCAGCACGCGCAGAGGCTTGCGCTGGGACGGCAAACTCTGCGCCAGTGCGCAGGGTGCTGGTAAACTCGCCTGTAGGCGAGCCCATGATGCCTTCGGGATACAAATCCCGAATCATCTGTGACGGCGTGCGCACGGGGTCTAACCCCACCACGCCACGTCCGACGTTGTACATTGACGCGGCAATATCGCCAGCGGTCAACGCTCCAACACCAAACGCCGCACCGGGTATGGCGCCTACGCCGCCAAACGGCGCGCCTAACGCAGCGCCCACACCGGCTGCGGTAGCGTACGGGCCAACTGTGGGGTTAACTACTTCGCGGGCAAAGTCTACGACGCCGCCTACAACGCGTTCAGGATACGACGGCGGAGCTTGGTACTGGGACCACGGGCCTTCCGTCTCTGGCGCCTTGTACTTCTCCCAAGGGCCGGCCATTTAGCGCACCTTTTCCCAGTTCTTCGGGTTGGCGGGATCGCCACCCTTAAACCGATAGCCACTCTCCACTGTACCGACGGCCGGGCCTCGACCCGCAGCTTCGGGTGTTGCGTACTTTTTAAGGGCCGAGCGATCAAAGAGCGACTTGCTGCCTTCGCCCTCTAGCCAGGCTTCTTCAGCGCCATCAAACGTACCGTTGTCGCGGCGCCATTTCGCGTAGAACCGCTGCTGTTCGCCATCGCGCTTGATCTGCTCGCGGGCCACATCCAGCATGAACTGGTTGGCTCTAGGCGTAGTACCCAAGCTGATGAATGTTTCTTCGATACGTGCAGCGTCCGATTCCGTCTGCGGACCCTTCTGCTCGATCTGCCGACGAAGGACGTTTTCTTTAGCCGCAGCCAAGAACAACTCCGCATTGGCGGCTTTCTTTTCGGCTTCGGGTTCGCCAAGTGCCGCAAGAAAACGAGCACCTTGTTTGACAGCTTCGGCACCGAATCCTGTACGAAGCCCCGCATCCAGCGCGCGTTGCGCTTGGTCGATCGTTGTCAAGAAGCGGCGGCCCGACTCAGCGCGGTCGCGGATGGTAGTGTAATCGGCCACCAAACTTTCGCCAAACTTACCGGCTTCAGCTTTTTCTTGGATGTTAGTGATGCTAGTTACAGGGCGTCCGGCGGTACGCTCGCCAATGTCTTGAGCGTAAACTTCAGGCGATCGCGGCACGAACAGCTTGGCGCGTTCGGCCGGCGGCACTTGCGACAAGAACTGCCCGCGCAACTGTTTTTGCAGTGTTGCTGGATCGTCCGGCAGCGTGTTGGCGGCGTAATCGCGGAACTCAGGCACAATCGTACCCTGCGCGATCATAAAGTCTACTTGGTCAAGCACCTGCGCCTTAGTGGGCGGCGCTTCGCCGTATGCAAAGTCGCCGAGCATCTTTTGAAACCGACCATAGTTTTCGTCGGCCAGTTTGGCCTGGGCGCCTTTAATTTCTAATCCCGTTTTCTCCGCCGTCGCACGTTTGCTAGCGAAGTCAGCCATTGACGTAGCTAATTCAGCACCAGGTTTGCCAAAACGCATAAGTTGGTTTTGAGCCTCGGGCGTGCTGAGATCGGCGGTAGAGAGAAAGTTGCGAAACTCCATCTCACGCTGCGCGGCCGCTAGCTCTTGCGCTTCTTTAGCGCGCTGCGTACGGGCCTGACGCCCAGCCTCAAGTCCTTGCACGTAAGAGCCAAGGACGTTGACGGGCTCCAGTTGGGTTGCACCGATGACAGCCATGATTAACCTCCGGTTCCGTACTGACCGGTGTAGGGGATAGCCGACCCACCGTAAGGTCCGACACTACCCACGCCTGTAGCCGCAGGTGCGCCAAAATACCCGCCCTTATAGAGTCCATAGCCCATTGCACCTTGGCCAAGAGCTTGCGCAAGAGCGTTAGACTGCCCAAGATAGCCCGAGGCACGCGCCTGACCGCCCTGCATGAGCAGGTTGCCGACGTTGGCGCCCATCTGACCAGCCTGACCAGCGACCTGTTGCGTCGCCGTCTGCCCGGCACCGTAGAGGCTGCCGAGTGCGCCAAGACGGTTGCCAAGCAACGCCTGAGCGCGGTTAAAGGCGTTCATATATTCCTGTGAGCCCATCTCTTGACCGTAGCGCGTACCGGCGCGGATCGCTCCGCCGCCAAGGTACTGACCGCGTGCGGATTGCATGCGCTCTAGCGCCTTTTCGCCTTCGGCAAGACGGAACGCGTAGCCGGGGTCCATCTGCATCTGCTCCGCAGTAAAAGGCTGGCCCAGCGTGCCGTAGCCTGCCGTGCCCGGCTCACCGCCAATACCCAGCATCCGCATAAGTTCATTCTGCGATGCGATGCCGGCTTGGCGAAACGGCTCTTGTAGCTCTACCTGCCGCTCAAAGGTTTCACGCTGTAACTGCGCGGCCTGATCGGCGGCTTGCGTTTGTGCGCGGGCGGCTTTGCTAGCCCCTTTTGATGCGACGGCACCGCCAATGACGGCGCTGCCTAGGATTGCTGCTGCGGTTCCAATGGCCATTACGCCACCTCTCTCATAAACGTGCGTTCCATAGGACGAAACCCTTTGCGTGCATACAGATTAGCCATCTTGCCTGCGCGCTCATCTTCAAGGGCAATCATAAAAATAGCGGTTGCATTTTTTGCGATTGCCCACGATTCGATCATATCGTACATGGCTTGACCTGCCCCTTTGCCTCGCGCTACGGGCGTCAGCCACCACCACAACTCCTGCACTACCATACTGGAAGGGCTAAAGTACATAGGGTAAAACAATGCGCCGGCGATTCCAATAATTTCACCGTCGTCTTCGGCCAGCCAAACGCCTACCGACGGGTCGTGTATGGCGCGTAAGTAAAAGTCTGAGTAGCCGTCCACGTCAAACGGAATAACACCGTGCATGGGGGACGCCGCATGAAAGGCCTGCGCGAGTGGCAGGTAGCGCGGCAAGTCTTCAGCGATGGCGTTGCGGACGATCACGAAATCTCTCGGCCCGAAGCGCGGATGTTGATGGCGGATGCTGCTGAAGCGATCGTTGAGATCGATCCGCCGGGAGCAAGCACATGGCCCACAATCTCAGGGAACGTGTACGTTTCCGAGGGCAGTAGGGTCTTGCTTTTAATAATTAGGTTTTGGTTGCCGGCGTTATCAAACTGCGTCACAAGGTTGACCGAAATAGTCCGCGCCGTGGTGTCGTAGTTGGTCGCCGTAAACTTATCAATAATCGCCGATACATTGGTCGCCGTGTACTGCGTGGTTTGGGATGCCTCGGCAATTTTTGCCGGGATCAGCACTTTGACGTTAACTGCCATGTGTCACCTTAGAACGTAAAGACCATACGGACGCGGCCATTAGAGCCTGCGTCGCCGTCGAAGAATTCGCCGCCGTTGCCGCCCGCGCCAGCCGTTAAAGAGCCTACGCCGGCAATTCCCGCCGCACCAGCTTGGGTAAAGAACGCGCCGCCATTGCCGGTCGTGTTGGTCGTACCGCCCGACGCCGTGCCGCCTGCGCCTTGGTTTGCGTAAGCACCAGAGTCGCCGCCATTACCGGGATTGGCCGTCATAGTCGTAATGGTATACGTGCCGCTCGACACGTTAGAGAACGTACCAGGGTTGCCATTTGGCGAAGATGCCGTGCCGCCTGCGCCCCCTGATCCTACAATGTAATTGATCGTCTTGCCGGGATCGCCCCCACCAAGTACCAAAATGGTCTTGCTATATCCGCCGCCACCGCCACCGCCACCAGGGAACACTTCGGGTTCGCCTGGCGCGATGAAGCCAAGATAGCCGTAGCCCCCGCCACCGCCCGCGCCCCAGACCTCGATGGTTACGCCCGTCGCCGCAGGCGGGATCGTCACCGATCCTGAGCCGGGGTCCGTGGCGTCATAAACGCCCGCACCGGCGCCGCCGGTCGTGCCTATGACAAAGCCTGCGAGAACTGCGCCGCTCATTAGGTCAAGCCTGCTCCGCTAATCAGCCAAGAGGTCGCGCCGATTTTAATACAAGTCGCTACACCGTTTTGGGCCAATGTCCGCGTGCCGGTCGTCGTACTGTTTACAAGCGTGAGCGTGTCCGACGTAATCGCAATCGACAGGGCGCTCGCGTTGACGTTAATGACCACAAACACCGTGCCGACCGGGAACGGAACCGACGCGTTAGCCGGAATCGTCAGCGTTACGCTGCTGCCGTTCATTAGGATGGATTTGCCCGCATCCGAAGCAATCAGCGTGTAGTTGGTCGTTTTACTGTTTTGCGGGGCGTCCCGGTAGCCCGCCGGATAGTTAGTGCTAGACGGCGCGTTATCGGGAATTAAGACGTTGCCCGTAAACGTCGGGTTGTTAATCGGCGCAAACTTGGCGTCGGAGGCTACTTTGGTGTAAGCGTCCGTGATGCCGTAGCCCGACAGCGTGTCCGGCGTACCGGCGATGTCGGCCCATTCAATACCCTGCACGCTGAAGTCGTTGACGCCCGACACGTCGTCATACGTGCCGATCGTGACGTTTGCGGAGGTTTGAAGGACGAACTTATATGACACGCCCTGCGACAGCCAAATTGGCTGCGCTGTGCGGCCTGCCGCGTTAAGGACAATCGGGTTCGTGTTCGGCGTAGCGCCAGACGAACTCGTATACGTCGCTTGCGGCGTAGTCGTACCCGCTGCATACGTGTAGAGCTTGCCGCCCGACAGGATGTTGCCGTTATTGTCGAAGAACTGCGCCCCGACACCGGCAAATGGAGAAAGAAATACGCTCATACGTACACCTGCATAACGGTCAATATGATGGATGGAATCGCCGGCACGGGAGCAGCCGCCGCAAAATGCTGCAACTGCACGCTAAGATCGTCAACGGAAAAATATAGCTGAAAATAGTCGCCGTTGGATAGCGGCAAGAAATAGTTTGCAGCCGAGAAGATTTCGGCGTTGTTGCCCTGAATTTGAATTAACGAGGCCGAGTCAGCAACCGCCGTGCCGTTGATAGCCGGCCAAATATAAAACTTACCCGTGCCGCCCGAAGTCTTGTCCACCTGAATGGAAAACTGCACGTTGTAGATGGCAGGCCGCGCAACTTTGATTTTGCTGTTGTCCGCTGGATCACGGTAGACGCCATACGCCGTGTCGGCGTTGTTGTACGTGATAGCTTTGGCCGTGTTAATCGTCGTCGCTGCTTGCGTCTGCGTTGAGAAAAACGACCCAAAATTTACCACATTCGGTTCGGGATACCGGGGCATCAGTTTAAGCGCCTGTATCTCCGACTCCAGCACCGGCACGGTGTCTTCCATCGTTGCCGCAAGCGCCGGCGTCAACTCTAAATCGGCGGTTGAAATCTGCGTTGTGCCACTGCCTGTCAGCGTAAATTGGTTGTTGAGGAACCTAAACCATTCACGCGAAATGAGACCCGTCCGCTCGTCAATGAACGGTACGCGAGGCGCTGGAATGTTAGTGATGTTAGGCACTGGTTCCCGCTATCCTAAGTTCAGCGCCCATAATCGCCGTCACCATTGGATCGGCGGCAGATACTTCGTATACGCGATCGCGCGACTTGAGTGTTGCACCAAGCCGACGCCAAATTACGCGGGTTTGCGTCGCGCCGATGGGGCCAAGCGATTCCCACCGCTCGTAACTCCAAGTGTGGCCGCCGTCGTCTGACCAGCGCAACATGACTTGCGGATTAACAACACTATTGTTGGGCTCACCTTCGACAACGATGTTGCCAAGGTCTTGTTGCAGGATGTACCCCGGCGCTTGTTGTTCAAGAAAGCCTGGGTCATCGTACAAGCCGCCCACACCCGTCTGGCAGTCAAGCTGCAACTGGTGGTGGATGGTGCGAGTCAAGTTGTTTGCGCCGGTCGGTAGTGCGCGCCAACGTCGCAGCCACTTTTGTAGTTGCGTGTCGTCGCGGAAATACCGCAAGTCAAACTCATAAAGCCGGCCATCCTCAAAGTCGCCGAGGATGGGCTTGCCCTTAAACCGAGCATGGCAGTTTGACCGATGCCGGCGGAACTCGCCTTTTTCAAACGCAGCGCGTTCGTGCCACGCGCCCGTCGCGGCGTCATACACCCATGTGGTGTTGGCCGTCGGGAAGATCAACACGTAAAACGCGTGACCATCTTGCTGGTACGTGTACGCCACAGCATCAGACAAATCAGAGTAGTTTTGGATGGCGAACTCGACCGCATGGGTCGATACACGCACGCCTTGATAGCCTTGCGCACGGTAAACGATACCCTGTCCACGGGCATCAGACCCCAACCAAAACACACTGTTGTCTAACTTAGCCACCGAATACGGGGCAAGGCAGCCGATTTCATTGTACGCGCCTTGGATGCGCGTCAACGGAAAATCGGGATCGCCCGAGTTGTACCAAACTTCAACCGAGTTGGTGCCAAAAAGCCACGCTTCACGGTGGTCTATGATGATAGATACTAAGCCGTCCGGTGAACCTTCCGCCGACGCGAAATCAAGCGGGTCAACCGACAAACCGTCCAGCAGCGCCGTCACCCAAATACGCTGGCTATTTGGCTCGTTGAACACGAAATAGCCGTCCAAGTAGCCTACCGTGACTGCGCCGGGGAAGTCTGGGTCGGTAATCTGCTGGAATACGTTGGTGTTGTTGTTGTAGATGTACCCGTTCGGGTTACACGCTACAAATATCTGCGTGCCGTTATCGGCCATGGATACCGCGCTGTTACCCGTAATATCGCCGAGTTTGGTGATGTTCAGGTTCTCATCAACCTTATAAAATTCTTGGCCAGACGCGACGAACAGCGACCCGTTAAGCGGATACAGCCCACGAATAGGCCCGCTGCCTACCTCCATAAGCCGTCGCATACCGGGGCAACGCTGAAGATACGCCGGCTCTTTGCCTGCCTCGGGTATGACCTCGGGGTACAAATTGACCAGCCGAGCGTCGGCGGCGTTTACGCTGCGTGCAACGTAAGACGATCCGAGAATCGGCGTCTTCATTAAAAGTTCCCGGCGTAGATGTTGTAACGATTACGCCGCGCCATCAGGCTGTACGGCATAGCCATCAAGTCATGCGGGTTGTTGATACGCTTGAGATTGCGCTTGCTGTACATCGCCACGCGGCGCACTTCGGGCGCAGGCTCAACGCCAAACTCCGGTGCCAATTCCAGCGCCAAGTTGTAGCGGAACGCCCGCAAGTAACCAGGCGGCATCAGGATTTGGGTGTCAAGCGCAGCCGGGTCTAACAGCCGCTGCACCGAAATGAAGTGAAACTCCAGCGTCCGATTAGGCACTGGATAGACCGACAAAGATATGTCTGGGAACGTGTTGTTTACAAAAATCACCTGCGGATAAGTGCTCTGCACCGTTTTGACCGCGATGTTGTTGTACTGCAACTGGTTAATAAATTTGATGCCGTACGACACGTTAGTCGTCGGATCGCGGAAGAAGGTGGAATCATCTAGCAGGATTGGACGCTGCTGCTCAGGGACAGGGTTGCCGTCCTCTAGCGACAGGTAATCGTCATTCTGCGTAATGATTGGCACTTCGCTTTGGGTGCCAATGACGTACACAAAGTCACCCGTCGGGCCGAGCGTCTGGATACGCTCGCCAGCGGGCCAAAAATACGTTTGGTCTTGCGTACAGAACACGGCAAGACGCTCGGTGTTCCAGCTATCGACCATTTGGTCAAACGCCGACAGGGCGTCTTGGGCCATCGCAGCTGAAGGCGTTTCGCCTTCAGCCAGGATACCGAGCAGACGCAAAGCTCCGTTAATTTGATCGCCTGCGGTTGCCATGACTTATTCTTTCCTCTTACGCCGTGCCCTTAACTCGTTATTGGCCGCGACAGGTTCCGGCGACGCAACAGGTTCTTCCTGCTGCGCCGCCGGTTCCAAAGGATCATATTCCTCCCACCCGTGTTCATAGTCCATAGCCGCCTCTAGATCAGAGATAGCAATTTTTGACCCGTGAACCGGGTGACGAAGATATATGTTCATAGTTTACGAAGCGAGCAACGGAACGGTGTACCAAGTGGTTGCATCATACGCCACAAGCAACATTGAAGTCTTTGCTGCCATGCTGTATGCGCTATCCACCGCAATCGCATTGATCGCATCGCCCGAGGCTGGGTAGACCTTGAGGATCGCGTTCGCCGCGTCGGCGTTTTTGATAATCACCACAAGCCCTGCCGAAGCCGCCGGAAGGACAACACCCTTGGTGCCATCAGCAGCTGTAACAAGCGTAAAGCCTGCCGCAACCGCTGCCGCATTACCTTGAGTGCTGCCAGCCGCAGCTACCGTAGCAGACTTAATAACAAGACTGCCTGAAGCCGTCACCGTTGTGCCTGAAACACTTGCCGCAGTCACTGCGCCCGTCACCGCCGCGCTTGCGGCAGAAACAGCGCCCGTTACGGAAACGCTTTCAAACTCGGGGTCGGCAAAGGCAACACCAACTGCCTTAGTATTAGGCATAGTCAATACTCCTATAGGAAGTGCCCCCTACGGTATAACCCGCAGGGGGCGTTGCCATTACGAAACGCGGTAGCAGGTCCACGTACCGTCGCCCGTCTTACGAGCGCGGAAGTGCCCCGAAGTCGCCTCGTCAACCTTCATGTTGCCGACAAGCGTCCAACCCGTCGCCGTGGCGACAGTAACGTCGTCCGTCGTCGCGTCGATGTTGATGACAAAGAAGTCGAACGCCACGTTCGGCTTTTGGGCCGACGAAACGAAGTCTTCAAGGTCAGCAACCGTCGGGAGCGTAAGGTCGCCCGCCGTGCCGTTGAAGGTAAAAAGACCGTTGCACAACTGAGCGGGAGTCGCCGTCGCCGCCGCAGTGAGCGCCGTAGGAGCGGCCTGCGGGAAAAACAGCGGCTCGCCGACGTTGCCGTCGCCAACCTGATAACCACCAGAACCATTAGGAAGTGCCATGTTTAGTTACTCCGTGAATAAGGTTAAAAATTAGCCCCAGATGCGGCAGGCCATCTGCGGACGGATCACCGAGTAGCCATACAGCACGTCGATACGGCAAGGCATACGGTCGTTGTTAATGTCGTACTGACGGACAACGCGCATGGAGATGCCGTTGTGAACCTGACGCGACGCCATGTCAACGCCCTGCGGAAGCAGGAGGTCAGCCGTGGCAAACGTGATCGCGTCCTTGTGGTACACAAGGTTCTGCGGATACTGCGTGGACACGCCACCCAAGAAGGTCACTGCGGCGGCGTTCTGCGGGAACGAGTTAACAGTGGCCAGTGCGTGCGCCGAAGTGTAGATCGCCGGGCTGATCTTGACGTTGGTGTACGCGCTGGCGGCAGCCGTGATGTCCTCCGTGACAACGAACTGCTGGAGAGCCCCAGTGGACTCACGGGTCTGCGGGTTAACCGCAAACACGTTCGCAATGGTAAACACGTCACCCTTCTTGAGAGTTTCGCCCGTCACACCAACGAGGGTGATCGTCGAAGCACCCTGCGTGGACACCGTGCCGCTCACCGTGGTCGTCGCAACGCGGCTACCAGTCGTGAACTGCTTGATCGACTGCGACATGTTGATTTCGTCGAAACCAAGAATGCCTTCACCCATCATGCCGTTCTTGAATTGGCGGCTGATAGAATCAGTCGGGTTAAAGAGCCCCTTCATGCCTTCCACAAGCGCAGCGTTGGCAGCCGGGTTAACGGTTGCATAGCGCGGCGACATCACAGCGGCGGCTTCGTTCAACTTCTGCTGCGCCTGCAACAGAACAAGCGAAGTGCCAGGCGTGGTGCCCGGCGTGCCCACTGACTGATAGACGCTGTTAAAGCTGTTGGCCACATCAGCGTCGATGCTGGAGGCAAGCTGGCTGATACGCGGCTTGAGCACGCGCTCGGCAAAGTCGTCCAACTGGAGAGCCATTTCGGCGCTGGTGAAGTTGACGCCAATGTGCTTCTGTGAGGCGACGGTGAGCGTAGTGAACTGCTCGTTGTCGTCCTGAACCTGAAGCGCAGCGCCGTCGGTCACAAGAGCGCGATCCGGCAGACGGATGCGGAGGGTCGAACCAATCTTGGCACCTTCAACAGCGAAGCTGTCGTCGTACTGACGGTTCACGTTACGGGTGATTACGAGGTTGTTCTCCAGAATTTCCAGAGCCTTCCGCGTAATCATGTCAATAGTAAGAAGTGTATTAGCCACAATAAATCTCCAAAAAAGAAGTTAGCGGTTACGTCGCGCTTCCCACTGTTTAATCTGTCTCAGGCGCTCGGCTTCGATCCACTCCGACGTGCTCATGTCCTTGACTGAGCGTGGGTCCGTCGTGTCTCGGGCCGGCGCGCCTACGGTTTTAGCCGTCACAGGCTTAATCGGCGGGGGCGCGTTGGTTGTTCGTTTAACCGGCGGATTGTCGGTCAATTTGACCTCAATCTTACCGATCTCCTTGGCTTGCAGGTAGGGCGACAGGCGGGAAATACGTTCAGCTTCACGGGGGTTGGAACCTAAGTAGTATGCTACGTCGGGGCCAACTTCTGAAGCCTGAATCGTCTCGGCCATTACGTTCGTGATTGGCAAGGCTTTGTTGTACACGACTTGTTCAAAGTCGTCGTACTTCTCAAAGGCCGCTTCCTCACGTTCCTTATAGGCCATCAACAGCTCGCGCTGCTGCCGGTCTGCCTCACGTTTGGCCAGCAACTCCTCGGCCTTGCGGGTTGCCAAAGCATCCGCGTAAGCGTCGGGGTCAATGTCCCGGTCAGGCAGCGTGGCGGGCGTCTGAGCTTGCGGCTCAGGCGCTTTTAGCGCTTGCTCTCGTTCCCACTTGCGACGTTCCCGTGCAAGTCTTTTGCCTACCAATGCGTCGAGCTCCTCTTGGGAGAACGTCTTAGCAGGCTTTTCTTCCGGCTTTTCGGCCTCTTGGGCCACTACTTCGGGTTCCGGTGCTGCCGTAGCTGCCGGTTCCGGCGCGGGTACTTGCTCCGCTACTACTTCGTTTTCAGACATTTTGATTCCTTACGAATCCCTGGTGAACCGCACCAGTACGGTTAAATCTTACGCTGTTGCGCAAAAGAGTCAAGAGTTATGCGCAATTACAAAAGTAAGAAGCTGTTTAGTTAGGAACATCGGCGGTTGTTCTGCCAATTTCAATAGCATTTGTGCCGTCCCATATGAAAGTCACTGTTCTGCTATTTCCAGTAGCCGGAACAGGGAAAGCGCCTCCAACTAACTTAAAATTAGAAGCAATGTTTATGGTTATGGCGCCGCCCGACGTATTTTTTACCATTACGCCAAACACTTGACCTCTAGTCATAAAAGATTGATTGCTGCTATCTCCCGGCGCAGCAATGCTTAACGTAAACGCTGTAGTGTTAGTAACTACTACCCTGTAAACAGTCGTGCCAGTCCCAACGCCAAGGCCGCCTTTTACAATGACTGATGTGCCGTATGGCATCTCAATCATTCCGCTGGTTACAGACGTATTGTTTACGACGGTATCCGAGTTCCCAGGAGTTAAATAGTTAACTCCTGCGTACACTCTGGATGTAGCATCAGCATTAAATATAGGCCCATTAAGAGCATTGACATGGTTGCCTTCGCATTTTGCAACCACGGAGTTGACCAGATCTGCAAGTCTATTAGGAGTACCGCCACCTTGAATTTGGTTTCCTACAAAACATACATTTGGGCAATTTGTTAACCGAAACGCTCTGTGGCTTGCGTCGCTTGAAACAATATCAAATTCGTTGTAAAGAATTTGCAGCGAAAGAATTGCTTGCGCTATGGGCGTATCGTTAGTTTCAACTACCGTTAATTCTGCGTTATTTTGTTGATTAAACGTATTATTGTTTAACGTCAAAATGTCGATTGATTCGTCTTTAATCCCAACGACCGTCATTGGCGCGGAAGTAAACGTGTCAAAAACGCACTCTGAAATTTGAAGCGTAGTTATGCCGTTGCCGGTGCCTTGCCCGTCAATTTTTATGAAGCGTGGCGCGGGGCTGACGACTTGACACCCAATAATTTTTGAGTATCCCAACCAATTACCTTGAGTTTTGATGACTGAATTTGAAAACCTTGTTGCGCCTAAACCAACTTCAAAACTGAGATTTTCCAGCACCATGTGCATAGCGCCAGTGCAGTTAAGAAAATCAGTGGCCGAACCAAAGTTTTCAATCGCCATGCCGACGAATCTATAGAACGTACCGGCAACCGTAAACATCGGGGACGCACCGCCAGTCCATCTTAGTGTCGTGGCCGGTCGCACGCTTCCCTGTTGTTGTGATCCTTGCCCAAACCCATCACCAATAAAGGCGATGCCCAGATTGCCTGGGCCAGCCAATGTGATGGTGGATGTAATCTTGTAGATTCCAGTTGGAAAATACAGGCTTGACAGCGTAGTCTGGCAGAACGCAATAGCATCTTTGATTGCTTGCGTGTCATCATGCGATCCATCGCCAACAGCGCCAAAATCCAATACATTGACTGGCGCGCCGTCAATCATTGAATAAGATGCTTTAGTCAGGCTCATAGTGCGTCCTTAGACAATATATGTCAACGTGCCTTGGATGGTATCGTTAACGCCAAATGCAGAAATTGCTATGTCATTGACAGCGCCGTTAATGTTTACTTCTTCAAAAATTAACTGTGCGCTGCCAACTGACCTCGGCATTACCGTAACGTAATTAGTCGTCACTGTGTAGTTAACACCACCCAAAGTTACAGCGCCAGCGGCTGCAGCTGTTATAGCAGTGTTAAAAGGCAATCCTGATAGAACAGCAAAACCGGTGCCGCCGCCAGTAACCGCCGCAGCCAATTTGACGTTAAAAATAACAGTGATTGATCGGCCAACACGGGTGTACCACCCACTAGCAATGGCTAACTCATAGGTTCCTGCCGTGCTTGACCCCGCAAGGGTGGGCGTCCAAGTACCTTCTTCGTACCAGTTGAGCAGCTCGCTCGTCATGCCCGCCGCGTGGCTGTTGGCCGAGAAGTCGATGCCTTTACCGGCGGTGCCGACGACAAGGTTGCCTTTGTTAACGGACATATTGCCGTTATCGCTATCCACGCGGACATAGTTTGTCGCGCCATCACTGCTGGAAATGTTGAGCAACGGATACCCGGCGGTAGGCGTCGCCGCGTCTTTAATCCACACACCATACGGCGTTGCAGATGTCGTGTTCTGGAACAAGGCGACAAAGTCGCCGCCAGCGCCGTAGACCGACTGCACCTTGCCGCCGGTGACGTTGACGCCGCCGCCAAACGTCTGCTGACCGCTGAAAGTTTGACCTGCGTCAGATCGCGCCGCCGTAAAATTAGCGTCGGGCACCGTCATCGTGCGAGTCGCTCCCGCGCCGGGGCCAGCAACCTGAAGGATGCCGGTCGTCGCGTTGGAGCGCACGTTTTTGACGGTCAAATCGTCCGAAGACACTTTGACAGTGCTGCCACTCTGCACGATAGGCAGAACTTCCGTCCCGGCCAGCGGTGTTGTAGCGCCAGTTAATTGCGAAATTTTCTTGTCTGCCACGATCTACTCCTTACGGCTCAATCCAGCCGGTAATGTTGAACTGCCCGTTGATTCGAGTTCCGGCTAAGCTGCCGTCATTTGCGTAGGAAAACTTTTGAGGGTACAAAAACGGAACTTGAATGTTGTCAAAAACAACAGATAAGTTTGTTAAATTGTCTTTTTGAATTGCCGCTGTTTGAACGACGTGGTTGCCAGAATCGCCCGAAAAATATTCTGAATAAAACCCGGCAGAAGCGGTACTCAATACGCATGACGAATCAAGGACAACCGCTGTCGCAAGCGGCGAGATATATCCAACACAATTTACATCCGTAAATGTCGGATACGGAAAACTGCCCGTAGACGTGTTGGGCTCTAACGTATAAATGCCTTTAGACTTAACCAGTGTACCGGAATCATATATGTTCCGAACTTCAGCCGTATCCATGTAGAACGAGCCTAGGTACACGTAATAGGCATACCCAGGAGGTGCGGGCAATAGTGTATCCCCGGCTGCAATTGAGCCAACGGTGTTGACTGTAATGCTGCCGGTTGTGTTTGCGGTTACTTTGGCGACACGGCCTGAAAACGCTGCGTTTTCTGTTATGACCAAAACGTCCGTGTTGGCTAGATTGTTTGTGCTAGTCCACGAATACGTTTGGGGCTGCAACGAGGTCATGCCCTCTTTTAGCTGCGCTAGTGAGATGACCGACCCGGCCACTGTACGCGCGCGCAAAAACGGCATCACTTTAAGTGTTGCTACAGCGTCTCCAAAATTGGCGCACGCAAATACGGCGTACCAATTTTCAAACGTAACAGCGCTAGTTGCGCCTGCGTCTGACACGACGCTTGCCGTTTTAGTTTCGGGCATGGGAAATACAGGCGCGTAACTACGGGTGTACTGCCCACGAAAACGAAAGCCACCCATGACCGCGTTGTAACGAAATACTTTTACAGAATTGGCGTTCCAATAGATTATTGCATCACGAGAACCGCCAGCTAACTGTGTAGGAGCAGCCTGCACTGTAGAAAGCGTCTGGACGGTTGAGAACTTAACCAACGCGCCTTGGTGCAGACCCTGCGTAAACGTAACGGTTGTGTTGTTAGTCTCTGTATACGCGGAACCTTCATACTGATTCACGCCATCAACAAACACTTGCAGGTTGTTTGCGCCTGCGGCATAGGTAAGCGTTGTCAGATTGAAGACCGTCTGCCCGGCAGTGGCGGTCTGGACTTCCTCAAACCCAACGTAGGTTTGAATGTCCGACGCGTACGCCTTCTTTGTCACGTTGTCCTGAACGACAACAAACAGATCGGTGCCTTCGACCGGCGAGTCTACAAGCGGAAGGCCTGAAATCTTAACGATTGCCATTCATCACTCCAGCAGCAATTGGCCGCCGTCTTCCTGAACCAAGTTGTCGCCAATTTCGGTGAGCAAATTGCCCACCGAGGCACCGCTATCTAGCGTGCCAGAAAACAGCGTAGCTACAGCTCCAAGGCCGATTGCTACGCCGTTTCGCAGTGCGACTCCCCAACTCATCGGATATTGATGGGCTTGGCGTACACGTCGCCGTCAGCGCTAACGCGGATCGCACTTACTCGCCAGGGCGCGCCAGTGCCTTGCGGCACAATAAACGGAATCGGCGTGTACGCCGGAATCGGGGTGCTGGAGGTCGTTGCCGTCACGCCCTCGCCCACCAACACGTAGCAGGGGGTCGTTGCCCACACCACCACACCCTGTGGGCCGGCTTGCCACGTTGCAGTTGACCCCGCCGTGCCCGTGTACGCTACCGTACGACCGGGGTATACGGCATCGGCCATCGGATTAAGAAGTTCCATGCTCTACCCTCACGCTAAGAAGCGCAGTTTGTACAAAGTGCTCAAGTAAAGAGCCACAATTTCGTCAATAATGTTCTGAATTGCAGTCTCATTTTCGTCGCAAAACTTGTAGCGATTAGCTTCAATTTCAGCCAAAGACTCCTGCAAAAACTCAATCACGTTGCCGGTTTTCTTGGCCGATTGCAACGTAATCGGGCCGATTAGGCCATGACGGCCCTGATAAGCTTCCGCAAACGTGTCGGCCAAATCTATTACCTTGTCGTAAAACGATCCCAGAGCTTTGTGCTTGGCATAACTACGCGTATTGAGATGCACCGAGTGAGTGACATCTCGCGCTAAGAATAAATGCCCGACAAAATCTGCTGGTTTCATTGCGGCGGTAACTCCGTGCCCATTTCAGGCATTGTCCGTTGGGCGGTCGGCGGCACAAGCTCGCCATTGCTCATCATACCGGCCAAAGTGCCCATTATGATGTCCTGAATCTGCTGCTCATTCAAGCCGCTTTCAACGGCCTTAATGCGGTCGGTCTCAGCGCTATACGCCTTAACCTCCGCCTCAAACTCCTTGATCTGCACCTCGCGGGCTTCCATAGACTGCTGCACGCGCTGGAGCATCTCTTGCATCATCTGCATTTCCTGCGCCATAACCTGCATCTGCTGGTTGGCCGCCTGGAGTGCCGGGTCTTCTTCGTCCGCCAAGAGCTTCGGATCAATGACCTTCTGGAGCCGCTTGGAGATTTCCTGAGCGCCCGGCCAGTCCATGTTCTTGACGAACAAGTCGCCCGCAACCTGCCACAAGTTCGGGTTGGCCTGCAAAATCTGCCCCATCGCGTCCATGGCTTCCTGACGCTTGGTCGCGTAGGACGGGCCGGTCGTGACCGCCACGTCGTACTTACCAACCGACGGGTTGTAAATCTTTTCGATCACAATACCCGTTTCGTCCATTAACCGACGGACCGGCTCGGCCTGCATCGGGTTAATCTTAACCGTTGCGGTCTCTCCGTCGATGCCGATAATTCGCGCGATACGCTGGGTATCGTAAATTCTCGGAATCAAGTCAACGAGTTGGCGCGTCCCATAGCGAATGGCCCGAGCTAGGTTATCTACAAAGTGGTATGTGCCTGTGTCGCCTTGCCGTTCACGCGCCAAAATGGCCCGACCCGTGCGCTCATTGGACCGCATACCGAGGCTGGCATCATACTGGCCGGTCGCGGCCTTGATGTCGTCGGCAGCGCCCATCTTCGCCTGGATCAAGCCCGTTTGGGCGAGCGGCGGCGGGGCACGTTGTGGCAGCGGCAGGACTGCGCCCTGACCGTCTGTCACATCGGGATTAACTTCTAAGTACGGCCAATTCGTTGTGTTGGCCGTCTTCCATTGCTGTTCGTAGCCTTCAAACTGACCGCCGTAGCCGATGAACGGCGCCTTGGGCGCGAGGGCCAACATCTCTGCTTCCTGCGACACCCAGTAGTTGTACATGCGCTGTGCGTCCTTGGCGTTGCGCACCAAGCCCGACACGTACATGCGGCCTTCAACTTCAAACTCGTTGCCGATCACACGAATGACCGGAATCCATTTGCCCGGCCACTCGCTTTCTTCAAGGATTTCGTAACCGTTAGTCTTGACCCATTTGACGCGTTTTACGTCAACTTCGCGCTTGCGGATCGGCTGAAGGCCGAGCATCTCCAGCTCTTGCGCTTCGGGCGACCCTTCAAACGCCGTTTGGTTGCCGGCGTACAGATTCAGCGTCTCGCGCGTGTGTTCTTTGTAGAAATACTCCGCGATGCGGACCGTATTCTCGTTAATCCACTGCGATAGCGCCTGATCGCCTACACCACGCTGCAAAACCGACGAAATCGGCTCTGCGTTGGGGTACATGCGCTCAAAATCCGCCTTCGGAATGTCCTCGGTAATGAAACACCACTCCGCATCCGCACCACAGGGGTCTTGGATGGTCGGGTCCATGTACACACTGAAGCTATTTCGGATGCGGCCTATGCGAAGGTCTTGATCGAACGTGTTTTCGTCGCAGTATTCCGTCAAAATGCGGAAATACCCTTCGCCGTAGGTGACTTGGTTGTCACAAGCGGTGTCGTACGCGACATCCGCATCCGAAATGTACTCAATATGACGGACAATTCCGTCAAATATCTCAGCGACCTCAACGTCCGCCTTGTCATCGACCGGGATGACCTTGCCAGAAGGCCGATTTTGACGCTGATCGTTGGTCACTTGCCGCACATGCTGCGGCAGCTTGTTGATTGTTAGGCACGGACGCGCGTTGACCGTCTGACCTTGCACCGAGCCGCGCGTCGCCAACACGTCTTGGGGCCACTGCCACTGATTGTCCGGCGATCCTGCCATGAAACGCAGGTCATCCAGCTCGTCTTCTCGGCTGTCAGAGTACGCCGAGAGGGCCATAGTCAGGCGCGAGCGCGCCGTGGCCAGTACATCGGCTGGGTCGCGGGAGGCTTTGCCCCGGTTGGTCGGCGTGTTGGCGACGCGAGCGGCGCCTCTAAGCCCTGTAGGGTCTTTTGCCATTATTTGCGCTTCTTACCTTGTGCCTTACGCTTGACCGCATACGCGATCGCCACGGCCTGCTTGACAGGCTTACCCGCACGCACTTCGGCGCGGATGTTTTTGCGGAACGCGCCTTTGCTGGCGGACTTGACAAGAGGCATACTTACTTCCTCTTTTTAGCCGTTTTGGCCGACTGACGGAACGCTTTAGCGGTCGGCGCTCCCTTGCTACCTGGTTTGCGCATCTTCTCACCACTACCGGCCGCAATGCGAGCCCGTTTGGCGTGAATGTTGCTGTAAAGACCTTTCTTACTAGCCATTAGCCACACTTCCAGCGTCTAAGCGACGCCCTTGCTCGTTCAGCCGGCCCCTTGGCCTTAGCCACCAC
>Ga0129333_10002071_pt1 | contig 18543 bp, 28 predicted proteins | sample CPB6_08_DNA_FD_94474 | JGI IMG/M metagenome (GOLD analysis project Ga0129333, IMG submission 94474) | Freshwater to marine salinity gradient microbial communities from Chesapeake Bay, USA - CPBay_Sum_0.6_0.8_DNA | ecosystem: Environmental > Aquatic > Marine > Coastal | place: USA: Chesapeake...
TAAAGTTCATTTTTTAACTACTATCGTAACTCCATAGAACAATGGGATATGGTACATGTGGCAATCGTTTCTGGCTTTAATATCTTGATGGTACTCCCAAACTGGAGAAGCTTGAGTATCATTTTGATAAAGAAAAACACTGTCTGATGTGTTTTGAATAATCATTATTCCATTTTTTTCTAATCTATCTAAATAAAAGTCTACTGGAATAAATGGATTTTCCATATCCTGCGACCAACCAATAATCATATCAAAAACTAAGTCATTGCAATTGTCGTCTTCTAGTTGCTGAAAAGTAACCACATCATATTCTATGGGAGTATTTTGATATTGGAACTTTTCATACATTGCAGCTTTTTTATTATTCAGTAGATAAATCTGTGAACCATAAATATCTTGAAAAGGTTTTAACCTAAATCTATCTAATCCACCAGACAGAGCTAGAACACGCTTTTTTGGTGCGATATCCATTAGCATTTGGATTAAAAGTATTGGCATCCACTGAGATTCTCCATATGAACCAGCTAAATTTGGTCTAGGATAGTGAATAACAAATTCATAATCGCTAGCTCCACCAGTTGCTATGTTTCTTTTATCTACTCCTATTGTGTTAAATAAATAATCAGAAATTGCAACGGATTCTGGTCCGTCAAATTTAGTTGATGTTTCTGCAAATGTTCGCCAATCGTATTCCCATTTGGTGTAATCAAAAGCCATTTGTGGTTCGTATCTTTTTTCATTAGCCATTGGCTACCTCGTGAGCCGCAACTTGGACATCAAACCAAGCTCTGCGAAAGTTTCTGTTTAGGATAATACTTTGTTTTTTGATATATTCCTGAGAAGCTATATTAAGAGTTATATCGTGCTTGTATATATATCTATTTCTTATTAGATTAATTACGTCGTCAATAGTTGTCGTAGAAAAATTAGACCTATCGATTCCCAGTATGTAAAGCAAGGACGCAAGATTTTGAGATTTGATACTTAAATCTGCTTTAGGGTCATACTTTTTTATCATCTTTTTCCTCTTTAAACATAGCAACACCTTGACACATGCTTACTGGTTTACCGGCAACGTAATAAATTCCAGTAGCTGAATCCCACTCTATTGTTTCGTTGTCCCAATCTGTAATATCGGTAACAGATTCACCTTGACGAGTCTGCCAATCAATTTCGTTTTCAGCGCTGCTCATTCTCAAAATCCTTAATTTTTTTAAAGGCGATTATTTCAGCCTTTAAACATTCAAAAGCCGCGTGTGCTGAGTTAGTGGTTTCAAACGGATTAACACTATGTTCATTAATGCCAGTATGATCAATGTTAATTAAATGACTTAAAGTAAATATAGACTTACTTAAGTAAGCTTTAGCTTGTTCTCTAGCTTTTTTTTCGTCAAATTCTCCAAGTTGCATGTTGTGCTCCTATCTCAGATGTGATTATATCACATAAATATAATTGGTTTGTAATTGGGGTCTTCTTTTGATTTAATATTTTGTGTATAATTATTTTTTTATAGCAAAAAAACCTTGAGATACAAATCTATCTCCAGATATAACAGGGGTAACTTCGTGAGCCATATCTTCGTGTGAAGAATGCGTAAAAACTAAAAGAGAATTTGCTTTTGGTCTAAGCCTAAAACCCATTAATGGCATGTTAAATTCTCCCCCTTCATAATCATCATTTATGTAGTACACTGAAGAAAAATGGGTAACAGCATCTCTGTTGTGTATAAACGTTCCGTCACAGTGCATATTCATATATCCGCCCTCTTTAGCAACAGCTATCCATGGGCCACTCTCACTAAAACAATCTACATCGTAGATGTCTTTGACTATTTTAACCACCCCATTAAGGTAGTCGGTTAAGGCATTAAATGTAGCACTTTGAAGAACATCGTTAGGCCATTTTTCGTAATGTATTAATGATGTGTACTTATCTTCTGGAGATTTCTGACGCTTTTCTTTTTCATCAAAAACTTTCATTGATATATTGTAGTTATCTCCATGCTTACTATCTTCCGGATGTGGTTCTGGTATTTTTCCGTTTACATATAACTCATATTCTTCTTCGCTGACAAGAAATGATTTTACATATTTAAGTTCAGGATGTTTTGAATGAGTCTCGAGTTTCCACCTAATGGGAGAATCATATCCGACAAATGGAAAACTATCTTTATTGTCTCTACAATACTTTTCTATAATCTTCCAATCATCTTCGGGAAGAAAGTCTGTAAAAACAGATATTCTTGGTCTATATTTTTCTATACTAAAATCCATAAAATGCGCACCTTTAAGAAATATATATATAAAAAAAATTAGTCATCATCCTCAACTCCGTCTATCTCCACAGAAAGGATCAGAAGGGATTGGAGTGCGACATGGGCATGGATTATTTCTTCTTCCAAATTCAGTCACAACTAACCCTTATGTGAGTACTCTAAATAATCTTTTATTACTCTTTTGTAGAATCTAAGATCAACATTTCCAGTAGCAAACATATCAACTAGATCTTTAAAATCTTCAAGTAGATATTTTTGCTTAGTGATCTCATTATTAAGCACAATGTTTTCCATTTTTAAATGGTCAACTGTGTGTTTACTTGTAACTATTTCCATTAGTATTCAATACCTTTAAGCTTTAATAACTCTCTTTGTAGTTCGTTGTTTTTATCTCTAAGAGACTTTATTTCAACAGCCGCATCGTAGAAAAGATTAGCATAAACCATAACTCCATCTTTTTTACCCTTAGCTATTTCAGCTAAAGCAACCAACGCTTCTAGTATATCATCATTTTTTTGCAACGGATTTACGCGGCCTTCCTATTGGTTGCTTACCTTCTGTGTCATGTTCTTGCACAAACCAATGATAAGGTGCACCGGTATGTGGATCGAACCTCGCAGCAATATTTATTGCTTTAATTGCTATTGATTTAGCATGTGGTATCGTTATTTTTTTCTTGCCAACCAAGGCATGAAGTGCTCCTAGCGCGTAACCACTGCCACTGCCAAAAGCATAAATTCCGCTAGCATCTGAACACCAGCTATAGTCCCCATCAATGACATAGATAGTCGAATGAATTGATACTAAAATAATTGAGTTCTGTTCAGCTATATGCTTTTTATCTTCATCAACTTCTGGCTTGGCATACCCTTGTTGCTCAAAACATTCTCTTAACATTGGTATAAATCTAGCGGTGATGAACTCATCTAGTTTCTTACCTTTTAAATTAGGTGGTGGAATTGGCGGTTGAAAAACATGATGCAAGATGTTGATCGCTCTTAAGTCTCCAGCTGCTCCAAGCAAATACTTCCCATTAGCAGCAACTTTACAATTGCCTTCTTTTAGAGTAAACATCTGACTTACATAACCATTGCCATCCATATCAGATATTCTTGAATCAACACACACCGCCGAAAAACCATCGCCTTGTATAGCAATAATAGTTGTCATATGGATCCCTCTAAAATATACTTAAGATAAGGAAGTAAGTATAGCAGAGTTAAAGGATAGGAGCAAGCGCCTTAAGAAAGTATTTAAAAGAAGGCCATGTTCTTTTAATAAATTTAAATATTAAATTAAATGTTTTCATACTTTATCCTATTCTTTTAAATGAATTAATTTAGGTTTTAAATAGAATAAACGTATTAATTTAATTTACATTCTCCACAATGAAGGAGAGTGATTTTCTTCTACTTCTTTTTTATCATCAATGTCTTGATATAGTCTAATTATATGAATACATGGATCTTGTTCCCATAGTTCTTCTTCTTCCTTAGAAGAAAGCGGTAATCCGTCATGCGTATAACAAACAGCCGGGCCGCACCATCCTTTTTCAATTCCAATCTTTATCCACTCATCAAAATAGATTTCCTGTGGATTCATGACTGTGATCCTACTGAGAGATATTTCGCGTCTTGCCGTACTTTTTGAATAAAGGGAAAGGACATAGATCTACGCTTTACGCATACGTGCATAGGAACCTCTATAACGCCCACATTTACCTTAAGGGTAGCATCGCAGTGGTCGCAGATCCAATTGCTTGGTGCTGGAATGTAAAACTTGTAAGTTTTATTAGAATCCTCAACAGTTTTAATTACTTTAGCAGTGGGATTGTCATTGCGCTCATTTTCTTCCTGAGCGTTTATTTCAGTGCATTCAGGGCAAAATATTGGTTTTCTGCCTCTGGCTCTTTCACGTTCCCATTTTTGCTCGCAACGTGCGCATTCTAGTTTTTCTTTCATAACTACCTCAAATATTGGTTAAACGCATAGTAAGGCTATTATAATACAGATAAAAGAATTTTAAATCAACTTGGAGAGCTCATTTTCCGTAGGACTAATCATTGATATATCTACCAAGTAACCGTCTGTAAATTTTAATTTATAAGTTACATAAATCCAATTTCTTTTAATATTTGGACCAATGACTCTACTTAGATATCCATTTGCTCCTACTCCAAGATACTCTCCAGTGTCTAGTAGGTTAGAATCATCAAGGTATACAACCATGTCAGCTTCTATTATTCCATGATAATCAATAAGTTCTTCTTCACCAATTGTTTCATTGCTGGTCCAGCTATTGTGACTACGATACATTCTCTTATCCGTAGATATCCTATAACTGTCTAGCGTGCAATCTAATTCTTTGGTCTGAAAAATATTTTCGTCAAAAGATCTTTTAATAATTGGTATCATAGATTTAGGAATATAATCAGGAATAGGAAGATCGCATTCTATTTCTACGTAATCATACATGCCCATTTTAAAAACTCCTTATTTTTTGGAGCGGGTAGGGAGAATCGAACTCCCACAAGCAGGTCGGAAACATGCTGGTCTACCATTAACGTATACCCGCGTTAACAGGTACAGTATAGCATGGTGTACTCATCTTTGTATGAAATTACAGCAAAGCCAAAAAAGAATTGATCGCTTCTTTTCTGACACTTTAGAATGTATATTTATTTTATATCAGATCAGAAGCATTAACAGATAACGCTCCAAAAACATCTACTGCTATTTTATTAACATCGTGAGGCAAACACAAGTATGGATTTTGAATTCTTGTGTAGTAAGAGGAATCATCAACAAGCGAAAAAGTATTATCCCAGGCAGCTAAATAAGAATTACGCTTCCTGTTCTTTCTGCTTTTCTTCGCCAATTTCTTCACCTTTACTATAAACAATTACTGAAGATTTACCTACCTTAGCAATTACTTCAGCTTCATGCTTGTTTCGAATATTAGTATTAAAATAGTTTCCAAGAGACGGAGCTGAAATTAAACGATTATATATTTCCATTGTAATCGATTTATATAACCAAATACTTCCAGATCCAAAAGTTACAATAAGAGAACTTAATTTCTCATCATAAGACACATGCTTTATGAATGAGCTATCTACAAAGAACTTTTCATGTTTTGTCATTTGCGCCTCCGGTAGGAATCGAACCTACGACCCACTGATTAGAAGTCAGTTGCTCTATCCCCTGAGCTACAGAGGCTAAATTGATCTGTGCGGGGTGTATGGATAATTATACCTTATCGAAGTCTGATCATCGATAAATAAATTCATTTCAATGGTATTTTGTTTATCTTTAACCTGATAAAAAAAACCATTATTCCAATAAGCACCTTCTACAATGTATCCTTTTATTTTGTCTAAGTATCCAATTTCTTGCCAAAAATTGTTACTGTCCATTCTGTATCTAAATATACCTAGTGGAGCAGAAGCCCAAATAGTAGGACTATTAGGATCTAGTTCGGTTAAAAAGACTTGTCCTTGACTACTGGTAAATAATTTGGACAAATGAGAAACAACATCAAAAGAATAATCTCTAGTAGAGTAAACGTGCCATGGCTTATATAGAATATAATCTCGTAAAAAATAATAAGAATTTTCAGGATCAAAAGTAGAATCTTTATTTCCTATACTATCTACGAGATTATGTATCATATTAAGCGTTGTTCTCTAAAATTTGTTGGTGCGCGCTTTCAGTCAGAATAAGCTTAACATACAGCATTCTTTGTTCAATCGCAGTTAAAAATCTTATTGCACCCATGCGCCATTTATTTGATTCGATAAAATGCTTGTTCATTTCAGACTTGTTTTCATCAGTCAATTCAATAACTTTTATTTTATCTTTTGACTTCTGAGAAGCTAATTGAAACTCTACATCTTTTCGTATGATCCTTAATTGGAACATCCATAAATTTATATTGTTTAATAATATAGAAGATTCTTCTTCAGAAGTTTCATTCTTTAAATCTTTTAAAACTAGAGCATTAAACTTTTGTAGTTGATCTTGAGTTAAATTTTCAAAGTATTCATTAGACCATATGTCTGTAATCATGATATTTTTTCTTCCTTATTTACAAAGGTATGTGCGGTTTTAATATCTGATAAAAGATGATCAGCAACTGACTGACCCGCTTTTAAAGCGTATGCTGGAGAATACGTCGTAATAATTGGCCAGTATCCTAGCCAACTTATGTTACCACGGTATTCTTTAATTTTGATTTCGGAACCAAACAATGTGTATGCAGGAAGAGATCCTAGTGTTACAATCAATTTTGGATTTAAAAGTTGAATCTCAGTATGCAAATAAGGAGAACAATTAAATACTTCTTGATTTGTAAACTTACGTTTAACAGGACATCTATTAACATAAGTCAAGCACACTTTACTCGAATCGAAACCAGCTTGTTTTAAAGCCTTTAAGAAAAGAGTAATTGCCTCTTGTTGCATGTTAGGTGAATCTATTATAAATAGAACATCTGGATTAGTTACATTCCATTTTGGAAGTTCTGGACTAATAGATCCAATATCACATTTATTGCAGTTCTTTGTAACTGTATGAAAGTCTTTGATCTTATAATTAACTTTTCTAGAAAGAATTTCAGAACGAATATCTTTAAAAAGAGTAGTTAAAGCAGAATCGTGAATTAAACCAGTTAAGTTATTATAAACGATTTCTAAAAGCTCTGTCTCCATAAAGCCTAAGTGTAAACCTGATTTAGGAATAAACTTAGATTCGTCTGAAGACAGAGCTTCTTCGATCAAAGAATTCAGTTCAGCTTCGCTGAATTCTAAATCCATTAGAACTGGCTAGGAACCGAATTAAATTCTTCAGTTGAAGATGAAGCTGCTGGCGCTGCTCCAGTAGCTGTTGCAGTCTTTGGTGCACCACTGCTCATAATGTATGAAACAGATTCTGCAACAATCACAACGCGTGAACGGTTGTTGTTATCTTGCTGCCAACGCTCTTGAACCAAACGGCCGACTAACTGGATTGATGAACCCTTCTTCATTTTACCAGAAGTAATCTGGGTGTGTAAGAAAGAAGCATTCTTACTTGCAAAGTCGCTACCATCTTTGAGGTAGTAAACTACGTCAAAATAGCCTGAATTATTTTGGCTTCCTTTTTCGGAACCGGCATAGTCAACTGCCATTCTGAACTTTGCTATTTTGTCATTAATAAGTTCTGGATCAGAAACTACTCCGCCAGTAAGACTTATCACATTCTTTGGGTCTATCATATTTTTCTCCAATAGTGGTTTATGTGTTTTGGTTATTTATTTTCCTCACCGTCAAGAACGGTTTGAAAGTTGTTAATTATTTCCTGCAGATAAAGTATACAGTACTTCATTGCCTCAGAAGGACCAACTTTTACAGACAGATGATTATACAGACTTATAAAGATACTAAATATTCCAGACTTTAATTCTTGAATACTATCAGTAGAAGTTGTTTCGTCTATTTTTGGAACTAAAGAGTTCTGCTGTTGATCTGTATATTCATCATTGGACATTATTAGTGTTCCTTCTTGATATTACATTATCAATCATTTCTCCAAGAAACTTTGTATCTCTATACCCTTTATCATAAAGGATTGATATAACCGGTTTAGGATCAATAAGATTATAAGTAATCAGCTGCAAATTGAAAATATCATTTAAAGTATAAATTCTATAACTATTCATATCCCTTTTTGGATTAGGATACTTATTGCTTTTTTCTCTATTGGCAATAGTTAGAGAAGAAACATTTAAAATTTGAGCAACTTCAGATCTAGTAAATATTGGTTCTGATGTTTTATTTTTGGCCATTTTTTAATACCTTTTTAAAAGTTTATATGACTCTATATAGTAGCATTAAAAGTAGGTAAAATCAAATCAAGAAGCATTTAAAGAATTAAACGCTTCAAGAAAACTTCTATCTATGTTTAATTCACCCCTAATAGGGGAATCGCCACATTCCAATAACGCATGAATTACTTGACGATATGTTTGAGATTCCTTGTAAAGTTCTGAAACTTCAATGCATTCAGAAGGATCATCGCAATCAGTATCCATGTCAAAGCGTTCTGGATCATGCTCCCAATAATAATTTCTATCTTCTTCAAAGTTTGGGGTTAAAGAAGGATTAGGCCAATTAAGATCTAGGATATTATTTAAATCTATTTTTTCCCAATCTTCTAAAATAGCTCGAACATGAGTTGGGGTCATTCCCCTGTAATATCCGTAACCATTAACATCTGTTAAATTTGAATAGTTATTCAAAAGCTCAGTTGGATTCTTCTGCCTAATAACATGATAAAAGTTTTCAGTTAAATCATGATTAAAACCACTGTTCCAAATCCAATCATGAGCAGAGGCAATAACTCCAGAAAGATCTTTTGAATAACCGTCTATATCACTCATGGAATCATACATGGGTCTACAGAGCATTCCGTTTGTAAAGAAATTAGGAATTGGTGGCATGTAAACATTTTGCTCTGGAGAATTTAAAGAAGACTTCATAAAATACATTCGAACAGAATTGCAAAGATACTGACTAGGATCATAATTAATTATGTACAATTGCCAAGGAATTGGAATTCTGTAAACATAAATTGGAGTATTGTCATCTAAGTTGTTAACATTTTGAATGGCATACTGAACCACTTGGTAAGTAGGAGGACGCTCAAAAACAACAATGCCATTAGAATGATATTTAATAGCTGGAGGAACAATATTAGAAACTAATTTTTTTTCATTAATGTTAATAAGAGATTTAAAAAATCCTTTTTCACTACTTAATTTATCATTTAAATTAAAATTATAGTTTACGTTATGCGAATTGTAATTTATAGAAAGATTTACTTTTGCACTTTGTGACCAATAACTATAATCTTCAAATGAAATATAGGAATATTTAAAGTTAGAAATCATACAACACTTTCTTTCTCATTAGAAGTAGAATCTTCTTTATTTTCAATAAGTTCAGAAAAATCAATTTCAATCTTTTGAGAATTATTTGGATTACTTAAAATATTAGTTGCAATAGATTCCAAAGAAGATTCTATAAAAGACACAAGAGACTGTTCATTTTCATCAATCAATTGTCTTGCTGCAGATTCGCATACGCTACCGATAATAGCCGTTTGATAATTATATGCGCTTTCAATAGAAGTAAATACTCCTTGATTAACTAAAGTATTAACTATCAATTCTTTTGAAAAACTAACAACAATATACCAGTCTGTGCTGTTATTAACGGTATGAGAATTTGATAAATAGATAGAACGCATAACAGAAGAGATTGATTCTTTTTCGTTTAACGATCCTACTTCAGTTTCAATAATGCTATTAACATTATAAGATGTACGATTTTGTTTCTTATATTCGCTAACAGCAAATAAAACTTCAGACAAGTCCATTAAACTCCAAGTAAGATAAGAGTTTTTTACCCTTGTTGAATCTCTAGTTCCAGGTTTTTTAGAATCTACAATTTTTACTTTTGCACTTGCTGCTCTAGCAGCTAAATCAGAATCCTTTAAAGGATTTGTTGTAAATTTACCTATGCCATAATTGCAGATGTTATAGATAACACCGCCTCCAAGATCTAAATTCCAACCGCCATTAAAATAATCATTTATTAAATAATGATAAACTTCAGTAACACTATTGGGATTTACAATATTTTGGTTAACAGCTTCTGTAAAATTAGAAACAGTTTCACCTAAACAAATTTCTCCACTATGATGAAAATTTGGAGTCCAAGGAACAATAATGTTTTCATCCAAAGACTGTAAAGGGCCATCATTGTAAAACATCTTAAAAGAAGGACTAGGATTATTTTCAGTAGGCATTGTAAGAATAGAAACAGTCCAAGGAATCCAAATTTCACAAAGAGTACTAGCTTCTTTGCTAACTCTAGCTGCTCTTGAAGGAGTAAGCCTGACAGATGTTTTAAAAGGAGGGCGTTCTATCGCATAAACATTATTTTTAATTGCTCTTATAGCAATAGGCATTGGAGGACCTGTTAAATCTGAAAGATAATCAGATTTTTGTTGAATGGCCTTAGTAAAATCGTTGTAAGAAAATCTATAGCTATTTCCAAAAATTTTTAAAGTAACAGAATTTACAGTCTTATTGGAATTAGGATCAGAGTCTCTAACTAATCGCGATTGCCAAGCGTCTAAAGAAATAAAACTATTAGGGCTTTCATCAGACTGTTTGAAGTATTTGACTGTTTTCAATGACATGAGAATCCTTAGAAATTAGATTAGAAATATAGCTATTCTTTGATTTTATATTAACAGAAACAGGTATAGCATTAGAGACTGTATAATCATAAGTGGTTTCTATATTATAATCTTCTGAGTATAAATCTAATAAACTATTAAGAGTAATTAAGATTTCTCGATGCAAAGCAGATTTGTCTTTAGGAAAAGACATTGAATCATAACTCAAAGTAGAAAATACAGTATTGGTAGATTTATTAATTACTTCTACCTTATACGAATTTTGCAAAGACCTATAAAGAAGAGTCTCAACTATAAAAGAATTACCACTTGTTTTGTGAGTAAGAAGATTAGTGTAAATAATCTTTTCATCAGGCTGATAACCTGAACAAGAAATCAAGGATTGAGTATTGGAAAAAATGCCATTAGAAAAAAGACATGGTGTTGGATTAATTGAATTTTTTGTAATTAAACTATTAGAACAAACTGAATAATTTGTTAAATTTGCATACTGATAATGATCTGAAATTTGAGAAACAGATTGACTAGAAGTCAAATAAGAACACTGGCGGATAATAGAAGTATCTATTTTAATCTTAAAAAATAAATCAGATTCAAAAGCAAACATTTTAAACTCTGGATTGTAACTAGTCCAACTAGGTAGCTTGCTATCAAAGTTAGGAACTTCTCTAAAAATGTTTGAACCTGAATTTGAAGTTATTATATATGACTTAAAAATTGTTTCAACATTATCTTTAATACTATCGATAACAAACTTATCTGGAATATTATAAAAGATATTAATTATTAAATCAGATAGAGGTGCATCACACTTCTTAATTATGGTATAAGTCTGATATGTATCAACTGTATTCCAATAGCAATAATTTACTGGAATATTTTCACTAGAAATAAAATTAACTTTAACACCATTGCTTAAAGTATGTTGAAAACTTTCTTCAGTCATTGCTATCTCCAGGTATGCATAGTATTGTTTATAAGTTGAGATTCTAAAATCTCTGCTTTCTTTTCAAGAAATCTAGAATAAGATTGAGAAACTTCTAGTTTTTCAACTAAGAACTTAATATCGGCTTCTTGTTTAGCTAAATGATTAGTGGCTTGAACAAGAAGTTGAGACATTTCTGAGTAAGAAACATCTAAAGAATTAATAATAGTTATATCTTCTTCAGTAAAATAAACTGGTTTAATTAATAAACATTTGCCAACACCAGCGCCAATTTGCAATATTCTATTTGTATTCTTCATGTAATTAAAGTAAGCATTAGCTACACTAGGAATAATGTTTGAATAGAATGTTTTAAAAAACTGAGTTTTAGAAAATGGATAGACTACTTGAGACTGATCTGGATAAGCAGTTATTCCATAGCCAGATGGATCGTTGTCCAATACACCGTGTTGATCAACAAAATCTGCAACTGATTCATCGTATGGGCGAACAGATTCCGTAGTCCGTCTTAAAAATTCAATATGCTCACCAATGATACAAGCATGAACAAAACTATCCAATGGAAGGATTGTAGAATCTCCACTAAGTATTGGATCGATAATTAATTTATTAGCACTAGCTAAATCTGTTATATTAGTTATAATCATAAAACCTCAATTGAATGGAATTCTAATGTGTTATTTTTCATGAAAAACATGAGTGAAGAAGAAAGCAAGTGAATAGATTGCATCTCTGGATATATAGATTTAGCTAGTGGATAAATAATACGAAGTGAAGATAATGTATTAACTAACTCCAAAGAATTAGGATCAACAAATAAAACAGATACTGTATTATTCGGTGGCGTTAGGAGACTTGGAATCAACCACGTCTTCAATGGCTGAGGCAAGTCTTGGATTTTGGTCTGCCACGATTCCATTAGCACCTTCTTTCATAATGCTAAACATCTTCTGTCGTGCGTCATGGACAGATTCATGAAAGTTTCTTTTTGCCTCATCAGAAGCAAAATTAAGTTGACCTAATAAAGCTTCAATAAATACAGCTTGCTCAGCAAATCCGGTAGCTAAAGTAGCAATCTGTTGCTCATAAGATTCCATTACTTTATCTAGCTTTTCAATCTTAGCATCAAATTGAGCAGCCATTGCTAATACAATATCATTAACAGTCTTGCTTAATATTTCAATGTCTGTATAATCTGGTATGCTACCTTGTTCGTTGCTCATACTTCATACCAATCTGTTTTATTAGTTACATGAGAAGACAAAGCTAAGTCAACTAAATAAGCTATAGAATGTAATTCTTGTCTAGTTACTTTAATACTGTCTACAGAAATAGGCGATTTCATATCTGGAAGAAATGCACCGCTATCTGTTTTCTTGGCATTAAAATGTCCAGTCTTAAAAACAAAAGCATCTTGATCAAATGTTTCACCATTTTGCCAATGATGAATTTTAAATATTCTACTAATCGGCTTGCCTTGAACTTCAGCTCCACCGTAAGATACAAAACCCTCATCAGTAAGAACACCAGTCTTAGCGTTTGCTTTATAAGCAAGTTTAGCAGTTCCGTTAATAACTGAACGAAGCCAAGCAGCAAAGTCAACAGCATCAACAAAAACATGAGTATTGCCAGCAAGTTTGCCATCATTTGATATTTTACCAATATCAATTCTAAATTTCATACCAGCAAACCATGGTCTTATGGAAAGAAAACCGCTTTGAGTCTTAGAACGAAACCATTTTTTATAAAGATCTTTTTCATAAGACTTTTCTGTAGTAGGTGGTGTATCTGGTTTGAAATTCTCTTCAAACATACTTTCGTCAAATAATGTTTCTTGCTGTGAATTGCTCATCTTAGCTCCTTATTTGGTAGTCCACTGAAGTGATTTATTAGCTGGCTTAGAAGTAGTAATTGGACTTCCGCTTACTACTAGTTTAGCATCATTAAACTGATCTGTCGAGGCCCAATCCCATTGTTCAATTGCAGTAGCATAAAGATCTTGAATCATTTGACGATTCTTGTTCCATAGGATATTGCGAATAGTAGGGGCAGTGTTAACAATATCTTGAGTTGTTATCGTACGCATTTCACCAAGAGCAATATTAAATTTAGTTTCTTTAATTAAAGATTTAATCTCAGCGCCAGTAAAATATTGAGTTGCTTGAGACAACTGCTCATAATCAAATACATGATCAGTATTTATATCATCAAGATATATTTTAATAATATCGATTCTTTCCATGAAAGAAGGAAGACCAACGAACATTATTTTATCAAATCTATCTGCACGAAGCATTTCTGGACGAAGGTTTTCGAGTTGATTAGCTGCGCACATCAAGAAAACATTTTTGGGAAGTTCTTGAAGACCAGTTAAAAACTCACCATGAACACGATCAGTAGTACCACCATCTACATGTGAGCTACTTGCACCGCCAGAAAGGTCTCGACCAAACTCGTCAATCCAAACACACAATGGGGCCATTACACCAATCTGCTTAAATGCATTACGCATGTTTTGTTCTGATTGTCCCACAAAAGAATTCATTACTTGACTAACGCCAGTGCGTGCTAGATCTAAACCAAGAGCATTTGCAGTAGCTTCACAGATAGCAGACTTACCAGTACCTGGAATACCTACCATAAGCATTCTAGCAATAGGGCTAACTCCAAACTCTTTAGCCTTATCAGGATTATGCCACAATGCAGCGTTGCGATTTATGATTTGTTTAATATTATCAAGACCGCCAATTTGATCAAAAGTAATAGTTGGCTTTTTAATTTCCAAAATACCGTTACGCTTAATGTCAGCCATCTTCATATTGTAAATAACTTCTGGATCAATTGTTCCTGTTTCAACAACAGATGTTAAGCAAAGATTAACAAAAGAAGATTCTGTTAAGCCCAAACCAGCTTTAACAATTTGTTGTTTTTTGGATGAATCAAAGACCAAGGAATTAGTGGATGTCTCAATATGAGCAAGTACTGTAGAAAGCTCATCTAAATTTGGAAGTTCAAATTCAATGTTTGTAAACAAATGCAAATAATCTTCAGGACATGCAAATGGGGATATAAATATAAATTGAATTGGCATTAAATCATTATCATCTGCCCAAAAAGACTGACGATATGAATACTGTAGAGAGGAAATTAAACCACCATACATCATAAGAAGTTCGTCTGGTTTTGTAAAAACTGGATAAAGAAAAGTAGATTTCTTAGAAACAAATCCAGTCTTATCAGCAATCATAAACTGATAAGCTACAGTAAAATCATGGGTAACTGTCTCAATAGTTTCATCTGGATTATCACGATTAGGTATTTCAACTAAAACAGATTTCCATTGACCATCAACAAATTTACTAAAACCTTTATTAAGATCAATAGTAAAATAATCACGATTATCAAAATTGCAAATCGTTTCAATAGAACGATACACATCTGAACTCTTAAGCCAGATAGAAGGTATCCCCAATTTTATTTGAGAAAAAAGCATTATGTTACCCCTATGTAAGAATAGAATAGAATAAATGTGGGGGAGAATACCCGATCAAAGTATCCTCCCCCACAAACTTTAGAGCTGTATATCAGCCCTTTTCGCCTGCACGGCGGTGAAATTCTACGTTATCGCCTGGTTGGATAACATAGTTTTCGTCAAGCTTGTCCTTACCCTTGTAAGCAACTGCATCTGTTGGGATACCCCAAAGCTTACCAAACTGCTCACGTGCATCTTTAATTGACTTGCCTGCAATTGGGCTAGGTTGGTTGTAAACACCAAACCTAACGTTTGCTACGCCAGAAGCGGACTTCTGAGCTGATGAACCACTTTCACTGATATTGCTCATGATATATTTATCCTTATGTTTAGTTTGTTTTTATTACACTGAGACTTCGGCTTGGACTACGCGCCTATCGTAAGGCTGAGCCATTCCTAATCCCAAATCAAAATAGATCTCAGTCACTTCTGGATCTTTGCCTTCAACAATTATATGATTAATTCTTCCTAAAATAATAGAAGCAACAGCCATATTAGTTGCAAGAAGCTGAGTACCACCATCTATTTCAGCCCGTTCTTGACAAGATAGTTCACCTGGATTTTTATCTGGTGGATTTTCATATTCTGGATGGTATGCTACTGGATGTTCTGTAATATCAATACCATTACGACGTTGATAATGGTAGATTGATCCAAACAAAGCATCATCATTGCCACCAGTAAAAACATCAATATTATCTATATTCGATGCGGCATCAAATAATATTTTACGTGCTGCAAAATTATCCACAACAGCAAGAACAACATCTCCATCGGTTAGAAGATCAGAAGCTTTCATCTTAGGTGAATCATCACCTGTAACCCCCTCAAAATCTTCTCCAACAATCCATTTTGGAACTGGAATAAAAGTAGTTTTATTAAATTGTTGAGTAAGTTCTAAAGCTTTAACAGAAGCCTTGTTTCCCATTTTAGTAAAGTGTTGACGTTCCTTATTCTTTTCTTCGTAATTATCACCGTCAACAATAATCAATGCTGAGTTAGGATACTTCCACTCCAAAAGACGAGCAACGCCTTCGGCAAGCCAAGTACCAATACCGCCAGCACCAACTATTACGAATCTCTTTTCTTTAGACTCCATAGTTTTCCCAACCTTTCATTGAGTAGTCACTTGAATTTTTGTATGCTTCCCAGCTTGTACAACCAGATAGTGGTTGGTTAGGAAGTTCAGCTTCAATAGCAAACTTCATAACTTGTTCTCTATATCCTGGGCATGATGGAAAATAATAATGCTCACAAGATTCACAAACTGAATGAGCATCATACACCTTAAGGCCCTGTGCGGACATAGCTTCATCAAAATCTTGAACATCGTCAGGAAGTACAGTAACTTCACAACCGCAAGCAGTCTGCTCTCCGTTTAATACAGCTCCACAGCAAATGGTAACATTTGACCATTTTTCTAAAATATCTTCGTTAAAGATACTTTCATCTTCCCAATCATCAGTTGGGCTAAGTAAAGTAAGTCCTTCTGCTTTGTTAAGATATTCATTATTAACTCTTGAATCAGATGGTTTAATCATCATGATAAAATCTTCTGAGTCAGAAGCCCATAAATAATATGGAACAAAAGTAGAAAGATTACGTTCCATACAGTAGATGTCAATTGAATCAATAATATTATCAATGTCATTATTCATTGGAACAATTGGAATATCACAAGCTGGACAAGCACTTCCTTGATATATTTCTGTTTTAAATAAAGCAAGTAAGCACGATGGACAAATCATAGAAGAATTACCAGATATGTCAATTTCAGCAGCAATAGTTCCAGGATAAGAATTTTTATCAAATGGAATTACTTGACTTCTTTTTTCTAGCCTTCTACTGCCACCAGGTATGTACGCCGGTGGAGGAGTAGCCGGTTGATTGATAGGTATTATACCCGAGGTAGCCCCCGCCAGCTGTTGCTGCGGGGGGAGTGCTTTTTTTACTTTTTCGCTCCAAGCTATAACCTCAGGATCGGGGTCCTTTTGAATTATAAAATCTTCAAAAACATCCTTTGCAGAAAGTGTATAGGCTGTTCCACCCATTTGCAACTCTAAGTGATATTGAGTCGCTCCATTCGAAACAGACTTCTGCCAACCATAAGTAATGTGCAAGCCATCAAAATCTGCTTGATCTTCATGGTCTGTACCAGAAGCATAAGCTGGCATTTCTGGATGACTATGAACTGATCCAACAATCATAATATGATCTTCTTTAAGATCTACAATAGAGTCTGGATCATACTTGCAATGTGTAGAAGTATTAGTTTGTTCTGGAACTAAAATACCCCAACCTTCAGGTCCTTCTTTAGTGGTATCATATGTAAGAAGAACAATAGATTCTGATCCATGCTTAGCATGAATTAACCTAAAGAACTCATCAAGTTTTTCAACAATAACATTAGGAATTGCTGGCATTGTATAATGTGCTTCTTCCTTAAAAACAGCAAGCGCTGGCCCAAAGTCTTCTTCTACTTCAGATACAGCTCGACCAACAAAGTTGTTTACAACTTTAAACATTTTAGACTTGTAAGTAGTATTTTGAGTTGTTGTAGAAGGAACGCCAGCTTTATATGATGTTGTGCTGTTTGTTGTTGTTCCTTTGTGGCCAATCAAATAATATATTTGAAAACCCAAAGATTCTATTTGCTCACAAATATCAATGTTGTCTGCAAGAAAACAAGGAGCTCCATTGGGAAGCCAAAAGTAATTTAAATCATTTAATGTGATTTGTGTATCGTTAGACATAAGTACTCCTATAAGTAGATTCTTTTATTTTATATATAACTAGAAAGGTGATGAAGGATTGTCTAAATTGGTGCAACCAAAACTAGAAAAAGCAATACCTTCAATAACAGATTGTTTATAACGTTCTTTGGTAAGCATATCGCTGGCAAATGGGTTACTTATGTTTTGTAAAATTATAGATGAATTATCACTATCTACTTTCTTTAAATCATCATCTATACAGTTGTAACAAAGATGAGTTAAACAAGTATGAATTGTTTCGTTTGTATTTGGATTATTTACTTGTATGTAAAATTGCTTAGCAAGTTCGGTAATAGGATTAGTCCACTTTAAAGCATAATGTCCTGTTGGACAAAAGTGATATTTTGTTGCGCATTCAGGACAAAAAGCTATAGAATCAACACCAATGTAATTGTCATCGTTTTGTTCTGATTCTAGAAGCTGTTCTGATTTTATTGTAATAACTTTAGGAGATGGAAAAACATGAGACCACTTTTCTCCTACAAATAAAGTGGTGCTACATCCATAGCAATTAGATACTTTAGATCCATCTGGGATGAGATTAGTCTCTGGATTATATTCTGAAGAAGCATAAGAAGTAAGACAAGATGAGCATAATTCAAGACCATCAGAACTTACAAAAACATTTTTAGATGATTCAAAAGTATCGGAATCAAACCAATATTCAGTTTCGCAATTTTGACATGATTTTATAGTGCCATGTTCTATGTTAACGTGTATACCCATACTATCAATCCATTTTACTTTAGGATTACTAATCGGAATATATTGA
>Ga0129333_10002075_pt1 | contig 18530 bp, 14 predicted proteins | sample CPB6_08_DNA_FD_94474 | JGI IMG/M metagenome (GOLD analysis project Ga0129333, IMG submission 94474) | Freshwater to marine salinity gradient microbial communities from Chesapeake Bay, USA - CPBay_Sum_0.6_0.8_DNA | ecosystem: Environmental > Aquatic > Marine > Coastal | place: USA: Chesapeake...
GGACTATTTTGTTGAACTACTCCATTATTGTAATAAACAGATTCATATGCCAATGTCATACTTTGTTCTCCTGGACTATTATTTGTATAATCCAGTTGATCATGACTAAAATTTGTAATTATTGGGTTGATTAAAGTATAGCTATTCCAAAATTTTCTTGCCATTTGAAAAATTGTTATATTATCAAAAAATGGAATAGCACTATTATTATCTAATCCGTAAGGCGCTCTGATGTAATTTCTGTTTAAAGTAGCGTTTCTTAAATAGTTACCAAAAGTTTTTGAAGTTGTTGGATCTGCGTAGTAATATGCAAAATAATTTTCCCACAATTGTCTTGTTACACCTAAATTATCATCGTGAAATTTAATCGACACCGGTTGATAGTCTATTTTAGTTTGTATAACCTTTTTTCTATTATACTGATTTGCTGTTTCATTAGTGATCGCAAACTTAGGCAATTCAGCTGATTTAACTAACATGCCTATTTCATTTTGATGTTGATATCTAAAATTCAAACTTTTTAAAGCATTTGTATTAATTTGAAAATAAACATGAAATAAAAATTTTGCCTTAGGAAGTAGTCTAAAACTATCGTCGACAAATAATCGAGAGGCATGACGGAAATCGCCTAAATTACCTTTAGGATTTCGTAGACCACTAACTAATTGACGAAGACCTTTACTTGCCATACTATTATTTATTGATTTAAATTAAGTGCGTAGTTTATAAACAGTCATAAAAAAGCAGCGTTAATCGCTGCTTTTTTAATTAAGTACCTGCGCCAGTAGCTAAACTTCGTGCTACAGACCTTCCAACATTTGTACCTACACCTGTGTTTTCTGGTGTTTGAATACAATTATCAGGTTGAATAGTTAGATCAATCATAGCAGGTGTTTGTTCACCGTAAGCTAAGTTTTGATAGTTAACTGCGGTTAGATAACATCCATAACATTCCCAAGTTTCTAAAACCGTAGGTCTGTCAGCACCGTTACCACCATCTAACATTTCAATACGTAAGGTAAATTTATAATCAATAGCATTAGCAGCAGAACTTTGCTCTAAGAAGTCAAATTGCTTTTGTAATTGCTCGCCGACTAATTTTTGTACATTGCCACTGACATCGTCTCTTAACGAGATAGCAATAGTTTGCCAAGTATGTTTTCCTGCATAATTGATTTTACTATTGTAAACTTCAATTGTCTGGTTAGCAAACTGTAAGTTAGGACGAGCAGCACTTTGTACCTGCTTAGTTAACTCTGTAGTTGGTGTACTTACTCCAAAATTTTCAAACATCACTCTAAAGCGATATTTTAATTTTGGCATTAGCATACCTTGAGTCGACGAACTTGCGTCGCTAGCTAATGGTACTGTAAATTTGTTTAATGATCCTATTGCCATTTTATTTTTCCTTTTTTAACCTAACGATGCGATTTCGCCAGTATTCTTTAGACGTAGTGGAATATAAATGAATTCTACTGCCTTCACTGGTTCAATAGCAATATCAATATAAAGCTCGTTTCTATCAATTCTGCTAGGAGTATTGTTACTTTCATCGCACACTACAATATAATCATAGATAGCTCGTTGTCCTACTAATTCTAATAGAAGACTTTCAACTGCTGCCTTAATTTCATCTCTAGTGATTTTATCATTAGGTTCAAAAATATAAGGTTTGGCTAATGAGTTTAATTGTCTACGTAAGTAAACTACTAAACGAGCCACGTTAATACGATCTAAAGCACTTGCTGCTTTCGCACGAGTCTTTTGTCCGTAATTAACAAGACCTGTTCCTGTTAAGAATGTCAGAGGATTAATCTTCTGTTCATACAATGTATCGCGTTGTCCAGTATTCAATGCAACTGAACTGAATTCGCCTTCAGAAGTTACAAAACCAACAGCAGTTGCATTAGTTATGCCACCGCGTCTTACACCAGCAGGAGCGAACCAAGGATAAGCAACTTGATCATTTAATGCAATTGTGCGCAACATCATGTGACTTGGAGGAACAACAATGTTGTTACCGAAGTTATCGCTGGTAAAGCCCCAAGGATAAAACATTGCCATGTATTCGTCATAGCTTACTGCACCGACATCATTATCTTCTACTGCTCCGTTTGCATTACTAGCCCATTCTAATAAGCTTGTTGCATCGCTGGTTAATCTTGCTGGTGAATCTCCGATTACAAATGCAGTTAATCCTCGGTCAGTATTTAATGTAACTAACTCACCAATCAATTCAGGATATCCTGGGCAAGCAATTAAATTGAATACTCTGCTTTCCTCATCTCTGATTTGTTGATTACTGTTAACAGTAGCCTGTAACGCTCTTACTACAACTGCACGTTGAGCTTTGCGTCCTAGACTTGCTGTACCATCTGCTTGATTAGGACTTTCTGTTACCCAACGATGTGGATAATAATCAATCATAGATTCGTCGCTGTATCTTACATTATCTGCGGTTACATCAATGTAATTTCTAACGAATCTCTTTACATTAAATCCGCTACGTCTAGTGTTCCATAGCAACATACCTTTTGGATAAAGTGCTGGATCAGGCGCATCTGGATCTAAATAATCACTTTCTAATAAACTAGCTATTGTTGCTGGTTCGTCGCTATCAATGCCATTTACTGACCATCTAGCGTCGGCAAACAGAATTCCGTCTTCTGTTGTTTGATCCGATGTGTCAACTAATACCCATTTTTTACCAGCTGCTAATGCATCATTATATTTGTAAATTACAGGGAAATTTTCTAGATCACTTGTATCTATCCATAAGTCTCCAGTTACTAAGGCAGTACCGTCACTTTGTTTTTCTGGTGCTGTAGCACTAACTAAAGGTCCTGCATTATCTGTATTAGCTACAGGATTTCCTGGTGAAGGAACATGATATCCAATCCAAGATGTACCATCATGTATTAAAATATCTACTTCATCCACGACTGAATTATACCATAATGTACCATCTTCTGTTAAACTACCTGGTGCATCATTGTTAATTACATACACTAACGGATGCCATAAACTAGCGACCCAATCATTAATACCATCTCCATTAGGAGCAGCACTTAGGTTAGCAGTTCCGGTTCCAAATCCTGTAGTTGGATTAGTATCGCTTGGCTCCCAATTGTAAGCAGTGAATCCTGCTTGTACAAATGTGTTACCTGAACCTTCTGCGAATCTCATTTCGCCGCCTAATAAATGACTTATTACAACTCTATTACCTGCGTCTACACTTGCTTCTACATTTTGTAAACCTGCACTATTAATAGCAGATGCTAAAGTATCAGCATCTGTTCCATTATTTGCAGCAGTCCATGATACTGTTTTAGAACTATAAACACCTGTGACATCATAGTCACCTAATATGTCTGATCCTATAACACTTTCTGCAATATAGAATGTTTTAGCTCCTGCACTGAAAACACCTGTATCGACAATTTTAGTCTTTATAGTTGTAGCACCAGAAGCAGATTTGCGATAAAACTTGTAGTTTGCTTTACGAGGTGATGCATCAGTTCCGTTATCTTCGTCATAATTAGTTTTTACATAGCAAGTTCCTACAGCGATATTTGCGCCGCCGCCTGACTTATCTAAGTTGAAAATTGCTGCTTGACCATTATCGAATGCAGGTGCTGCAACAACTTCCCAAGCCTTAGTAACACTATTCCAACGTTTTAGGCTTATCTTAGCTCCTAGATTAGGATCTGTAGTTTTGACCCAAACTGAACCAGTTGGTCTTGGTGCTGAATTAAACAAATTGTTATTAAGTTTCCATTCTGGAACTTGAGTATGCTTGCTTATTTGTAATCTAGGAGCATAATAAACTCCAGCAGTTATACTAATATCTGCTAAAACAGGATAAGGCTCTCCAGGATTGCCTGGATCTTCTACTTCTTCAATGTTTACTTCGTTGCTCAAAGAGCTGTCTATAGGATCTAATCCCATCGCTCCAGACGAATAAATTTCTAACTTACTGTTTACTACTGCTGCTGTAATTCCGCTTACGCTAGCATTATTGATGTCATCGGCGAGATCACTTAATGTGGTTCCGCTAACAGTGATTACATTACCATTCAGTCTAAATTGATTACCAGGAGTTAATGGATCTGTCACCACACCGCCTGTAACTACAGGCCACGATACCGACCACTCTTCTGAACCTACTTCGACCCATGTACCGGCATCTAAACCAGATGGTGTATGTCCTTTACTTTTATACCACACAGTCAACGGATGTGTAGTTGCTAGTGCAGGAGTATTAACACTATCATCTGCTGTAACTATTGCATAGTCACCAATTACTCCTAATGTACTTTTAGGACCGCCATTGCCGCCAATATCTGAAATTGAATTAATGATTCTAGGAACTTTATTAGCAAATTTTTGTCCGCCATTAGTAGAAGCCGGAGCACCGTTCCATTCAAAAATTCCCCATCTTGTATTATCAGTATCTACCCAATGAGTTCCATTAGCAGGATCTGCAGTTGGTTCTGTAGCTGATGGTGTAATTGCATCTAAATCTAAATCTGCTCTAACAACGTATGCTCTATTGCTAACACCTAACAAACTATAAGCTGCTTGTAATCCATACTCGTTTTGCTCTCCTGCATGTACAGGGTTATTGTTGGCGTCAGTTTTAAATACCGGATCGCCAAATGTATCTGCAAGATCTTTTTGACTTGTAAGCAGATATACTGTTCCGGAATTCGCTTTTAAGGTTCCAGGAGCAATTCCTGTTCCGCCGCCGTTTTGTTTATTTTCAGCAGAGGTAACAATAATTAAAGGTACAGTTCCAGGTTCTGCTGGTGTGTAAAATGATTCGTCAATTACTTTGACTTCTACGCCTGGTGATGTTAATGCCATCTGGATTCTCCTAAAGATGTTTCTATTATTATTTATGGCAATTTAGGAAAATTGACTTGTTATAGCATAAGAAAAAGGTACAGAAAAGGGGAGCAATAAATAACATTATGAACAGACCGTTGTGTATATGTGGCCTACGTCCAGCAGCAGTAAACTATAAAAAAGAAGGTAAAACTTTTTATAGAAAAAAATGTGAAAGGTGTTTAAAAGCACCCTCGACAGGTATTGGCGTACCAAAATGGTACAGAGACGGTTATAGACAAAAACTAGTTTGTGACAAGTGCGGGTTCAAAGGAAAACATACAGAACAATTTAATGTTTTTTGCGTAGACGGTAACTTGAACAATACTAGATTGACTAATCTTAAAACAGTTTGTGCTAATTGTCAGAGAGTCCTACATAAAGAGGGCGTTCAATGGCGTCAAGGGGATCTTCAACCTGATTTCTAAGTTGATGGTATAACTCATCAATGGTTCCATTGTTATCTATTTCTGCATCAATATTCTTATTGCCTACCCAACTGTACTCGCTGGCATGTACTTCTGCTTGGTTGAGATGCATTTTACTTAATGCCCAACTCATATTTGTAGGACCTTGATTGTAAGATATAGCAGCAGAATACCAGTCGGGATCGTCTCCTCTTTTTATTCTAAAAACTTTGCCACCTGCTTGTTTAATAGCTGTAATTTCATTTGGAAATCTAACATCTGTAATTACAACATGATCATTAGTTTTTCTAATTTTGTTTTCTAAACTAGCTATCCAGATATCGTTATGAAATCCATTACGACAAACTTCTGTGCCCCAATGCTGTAAGATCCATCTAGGAGTTATAGGTTTGCCCAGGCGTTCTGTCCACCAATCGTCTTGCTGTTCTCGCCACTCCCTGCTTTCTTTAGTACGTCCTTCTAATAGGGTGCGATCCCACCCGAACACACAAGCAACTGCATCTTTAAGTGTAGATGCAAAACTGTCTCTTCTAAAACCATGGAAATTTACAAGATAGTCCGCAGCAGTGTCTTTACCTGAACCGATGAATCCAACAAAACCAATAATCATAGTACCTCCTAGCACTATAATTTATTATAATTTTGTTACAATGTCAAGAAATTAGACTCCATATTTGTTTGGTTTTTTATTTGCTACAGGGCTGACGGTGTTAATAGATTTTAATTCGGAACTAGGTCCTTTGGCTACAATTGTGTTGTGTTTAACACCTTGATTTTTAGCAGCTTTATGTACTTTCTCACTTTCGGCATCGGTGTACATCCAAACTGTAGGCATGTCTTTAGCGGGACCTGCTGTAGGTGCAGAACGTTCGGGCTCTCCAGCCATAGCAATACCGAATCTATACATTCCGTAATATTGATCTATATGCATTTGTTTAGCATGAAGAGCCGCTTCCCTAGAAGATTTAGGTAATTTTTTTGCTGCATTTTCAGTAATAATTTCGTATATTTTCATATTAACCTATTACGAATGTATATCCAGTACCGCCTGGCACTAACATTTCTAATTCTTTTTCTAATTTTTCTATTTCTTCTTTGCCTGCACTTTTTAAATCAGCGCCGTTTAATTGACCTGATCCTCCAGGACCTGCTATACTGCCGAATTTACTTCTTGCTTCGCCTAAAATCAATTTACAATTAGCCAATGTATAATCTTTGATCCATTGTTTAGCGTACAGATCTTCTATAAGTGTATAATCTGGTCGTCTATTTTGACATCTTAACATTATAACTTCGCCCTCAGTGAAAGGACGCTGTAAAATTCTTAATGTTTTACTGTAAGGGATCCATTGGAATTCAATATAACTTCCAAAAATTTTACCAACCAGTTCTTGATAACTAGCAAACATATAATAAGTTGCGATGCCCCCTAACATAGTACTGTTTAACAAGTATGTATTTGTATATGCTAGATTAAATGGTTCAAAATTTGTACCTGTACCACCGCCTGTTCTCGACCCTAGGGTTCTACGAAATACGCTTTGAACATTGATTATTTCTTCGGGTAAAATATAATCATTCTGATTTTTTTCTAAAGTTAAAAAAACATAGCTTTCTTCTACACTGTTAGGACTACGTTGTTTAAATTTAGCCAATGTTCTTTCTAACGCTGTTTCGTAATGTATAGGATCTAATTCAACATCAATCATGCCATCGCCCAACATGGTTCTACAATAGTCATAGACTTTTTGCTTAATTTGCGTAGGATCTTGAGGTAGTTGCTCGTTCGTGGCCATTTAAATCTCCTACTGTATTTATTCGATAAATATTACTATGCCACGTATATCTCTATTCCGTCCCGAAAAAGGGCAAGATTATAAATTTATTGATCGTCAAATAAGCGAAATGTTCTCTGTAGGCGGTACAGATGTGCATCTACACAAATATATTGGCACAGGAAAAGGCGAAAACTTTAAAGATATTACCCAAGTACAAGACTTACTATTTCTAGAAAATAGAGACAGAATCTATGATACTGATATCTATAGAATCAGAGGGCATTATCAAGTTCAAGATATAGATTTTAATCTAAGTCAATTCGGGCTGTTTTTAGATAATGACATGGTTTATATGACTGTGCATATAAACGATTTTATTACGAAAGTGGGTCGTAAACCGATCGCTGGTGATGTCTTAGAACTGCCTCACTTAAAGGACAATTTTGCTTTAAATGAATTTGATAAAGGAATGCCTAGATTCTTTGTCATTGAGGACGTAGGCAGAGCTGCTGAAGGATTCAGTATTACATGGTGGCCGCATCTCTATAGACTAAAACTTAAAAAATTAACAGATTCACAGCAATATAAAGATATAATTGATAGACCTGTAGACGAAAATGTTACTTTTGTAGGAGAATACGAAAGTACGAAAACATACTTGACAGGAGAAACTGTTAGGTTTAATAATTTGTTTTATACAGCAGCAGATACGATTAGTAATATAGAACCTGGAACTAATCCGGTTTGGGTTGAATGTTATACCCAAACTATTCAAGATGTAATTAGCACACGAAATAAAGATTTACAAATTAATGATGCTATTTTAGATGAAGCAGAAGCAAATACGCCATTAAGTGGTTATGAAACTAGACAATTTTATACACTTGCGGTTGATGCCAATACTGGTCGACCTTTATTACAAACAGTCGATAATACGGTTTTAAATGCGAGTCAAGAAACTTCTAATAGTCCAGATGCAAGTAGTATTCATGCAAGACCCCAACGAGCTGGATACACTGGATATTTGCTAGGGGACGGAGTGCCTGATAATGGATATGCAGAATTTGGTCACGGTATTGCATTTCCGTCTGGTGCAAGTGAAGGAGATTATTTTTTACGTACAGATTTCTTTCCTAACAGATTATTTAGATTTAACGGTGCAAGATGGGTTAAAAAAGAAGATGCTGTACGTCATACATTAACAAATACAGACGATAGAAAAACTTATAAAACGCAATTTATTAATAATACAAATACGTCTACTATTAACAACGAAACAGTTGAAGAAAGACAAAGTCTAAGTCAAGCGTTAAAACCAAAGGCGGATTTTTAAATGCAGTTTTTTTATGATGGTCAAATAGAAGATATCTTCTACAAATTATTAGATTGTTTAGTAATTTCACAGTTAAGCACGGTGATGGCACATTAGTTCGGGTGCCAGCTGTCTACGGAGATCCTGATAGGCAGGCTGCTACGATTGTAAATCAAAATAGTGAAAACACTCTAACAAGTGTTCCTAAAATAGCTGTTTATATTACAGATTTAGATTTAGATAGAACTAGACTAAGTGATGCAACTTATGTAGGTAAAGTACATATTCGTGAAAGAGATGTAGATTCTGGTGAATACACAAGTACTCAAGGATCTCAATATACTGTAGAAAGACTAATGCCAACTCCTTTCACTATGAGTGTAAAAGTTGACATTTATACCAGTAATACTGAACAAAAATTACAAATACTAGAACAAATTTTAGTTTTTTTTAATCCAAGTTTAGAAATACAAAGTACAGATAACTATCTTGATTGGACTAGTCTTTCAGTTGTCGAATTAGAAGATGTAACCTTTACAAGTAGATCTATTCCGCAAGGTACAAACATAGCAATAGATGTTGCGACAATCACATTAAAGACTCCTATTTGGTTGACTCCTCCGGCTAAGGTTAAAAAACTTGGAATTGTCACAAATATCATTGCAAATATTTTTGGATCTATTGGGCAACCTGATCCTGGGTATATTGAGGGGCTAGGTGTAGATGTTAACGCAGGTAGTGTTGATCTAACTAACTTACTTGGTACTGAAAAAATAAATTGTGGAAATTTAGGGTTAGTTGTTTACGGTAATAGTGTTAGGTTAACTGCTAATGATGGTATTGGAGGTTATCTAAATTGGAGAATAATTTTAGATCAACATCCTGGAAAATATAGAGCAGGACTTAGTAAAGTATTTTTATATCAAGAAGATGGTTCAGAGGTTGTAGGTTATTTGACGTTAAGTCCGCTAGATAATGATGAAACTATTATGGTAGCCAATTGGGACGAAGACACTTATCCAACAAACGATAGTATTTCTGGACCTTCTAGACCTAACGGAAGTTGGGGTACATTTGATGCAGTAATAGATCCTCAGAAAACAGGACCCAACGGATCTGGGTTATCTCCTAGTGCAGGAACTCGTTATCTCCTTATAGATGATATTGGTAATGATATAAATGTAGATGGTGCAGATGCATGGAAAAATTCTGACAATAGCGATTTCGTAGCCGAAATCAATGATATAATCGAATGGGATGGAAACACTTGGCATATTGTATTCCAAGCAAAAGAAAACTCGGAAAACTTGATTTATCAAACAAACATTTATACACTTGTGCAATACAAATGGAACGGAATTAGTTGGGTTAAGAGTTTTGAAGGCCCTTATGCTAGAGGAGAATGGCGATTAGAACTATAAATGAATTAATAGATTGTTCTGGTGCCTTAATTTTTTCAAGAAAAACACAAAGATTTTTACTTTTGCAAAAAGCTTCTGGCAAACATCAAGGAACTTGGGGACTAGTAGGCGGTACTGCTAATCAAGGGGAAACTGCTTGGCAAAGTTTGCAGCGAGAAATTCAAGAAGAAATTGGATTTTTACCAGAAATTATCAAAACAATTCCTATAGAAAAATTTGTTAGCAATGATGGCGGTTTTAATTTTCAAACATTTTTATGTGTTGTTGATAATGAATTTGTACCAACTTTAAGTGACGAACATTGTGGGTGGGCGTGGGTAACTGCGGATAATGCACCAAAACCTTTGCATCAGGCTCTTAAAGTTAGTTTTACAAATAAGATAATTAAAACTAAACTACAAACAATTTTTGAAATTGTTAATTTAATTTGAGGATATTATGGAAGATAACGATATTTTTCCTCCATGGGGAGATTTAGATGATGGTAAACCTAGTGTTTGGGCTTGTGAGTGGTTTATAGACGAAGGCACAGAAGTTGAAGATATTTTTGTTACTGTTGGATACAATTATACTGAAAAATTTATTTTAAAATATAACGAAATTAAAGAAGCATTTGATAACGACGCAGTAAAAATATTAGTAGCAAAGTATATTAACGAAGAAGTTAAGGAAGAAGACATAAAAGAACTTAAAGATTTCTTCTTTCATTGGTTAATGATTGTGGATAACAAAGGATCTATAGATGCTGAATTTGACGACAACAGTATTGTTGAAGATGACGACGAATTTATAGAATCAGAAAATAGAACATTACATTAATAAATGCCTACAGCCAAGGCAAAAAATGCTTTGCGGTCCACATAATCTTTCGTAACAGCTTGCGAATCAGTAGTTGGAGTACCGCTTAGTATAAGAGGTCCAGTCATAGTACTACCAGCTGTGCTAACAGGAGTAAACCCTAATGCTGTTGTTACATCGCTGGATCCTAAATTTGTAGCACTAGTAACACGACCTTTAATATCAACAGTAACTTTTGTATAACTACCTGCAACTACACCTGTATTAGATAAAGAAGTAGTTAATGTGTTACCAATGCTTGTACCTGTTACTTCTCCAGATAAAATAAGACCTTGTGCTGCGGTAACTCTTCCTTTTATATCTACCGTTACAGCAGCATATGTTCCAGCAGACACTCCTGTAGAACTTAATGTTGCTGCGAATGAACTAGTTCCTGATCCAGTTACATCCCCTGTAAGAGTTATACTTTTAGCAGCCACAGCAGTGGTTACAGTAGAATCTATATAATCCTTATTAGTAACAGTTGTTCCGTCAAGAGGAATATTGTCAAAAGTAAGTAAAGTTGGTCTTACTTGATTACGTATTTTAAGGTCAAATTGTCCCATAGTTATCCTTTATTTTTTAAACATTAGCCTAAAAAAACGTATTTCGTTTTTATTTCCAACTCCTGTTATAAAAACTCTTACAAAGCCTCGTAACAGTTCTGCATCAAATTGACTTATGTATACATTACTAGAAATATTGTTTAGTGTTCCTAAATTCCTTACATATGCAAATGTATCATCGTGTATTACCATGCATTCATTGATTTCAATTTGTCCTAATTCGTTTTTAATTAATAGTGTTAATCTACAACCTTGATAAACAGTTGCATCAAATTCGTCTATTAATGTTTTACTAGAATTAGCTATAATTGGCGGCATTTCGAATGCGAGAGCTGGGCTATTCTGTATTTCTAAGTCGCCGACAATGTTGGTTTTAAGTAATGATGTAGTCATTTTTAGATTCCTTACGTATTTATCAATAAATATTGCGTATTTTAAGGAGTATAAATGTTCAGCAAAATTAAAGATTTAGATAGATATAAACAGGATCAAAAAAGATTTAGATTAGCAATAGATAGTACAGAAGGAGGTATACAAGAGCAAGGAAAAAAATTATTGGCTAATTTAAATTCTGCTGTAGAAAGCTTTGACAATGTTATGGAGCAATTTATCTCTGATCCTTCTGGCTCAAGAATGGATCATGCTACTGCTCAAAAACATATAGCAGAATCTAAAAACGCCTTAGAAAATTGGGTTTTAAGACACGCTCCTAACATACATGTAGAAACAGCTAAATAATAATTATTGGAGTCAGTAAATGAGTGTTCAACTAACGGCAGGTATAACAAGGGACGATGCAAACATTAATAGTGCAGGAATTCCTGTAGTAGGCAGCGATCAAGTTGGCGGTAATTTAATTTTACGATCGACTAGCAACAACACGAAAGGTGCAGTAATATTAGATGAAACTACACCTAGTGTTAGTCCTAATTCAGGCGCACTTCAAGTACTTGGTGGTGTAGGTGTTCAGCATAGCATAACTGCTGGCGGTTCTTTGATGCATATGCCGTTTGGGCAAAGTCTTGGTAATATTCTTACTAACAGTGGATTTGGTGGTGCATATTCAAATGCTGCACTACATTTAGGCGTAAATGCTACATCTGGAACAGGGTCGGCTGCTACTTTAACATTTGGTGCTCAAGCGATTCCTCCTTTTATTATTAGTTGGAGCCAAGCAATCACTGGTATCAGTGCATCTGGCGGTATTGTAACAATAAGTTTTGCCAGCTGGGGCAGTGCAGGAACTAGTACACCTCGAACAGGACAATCTATTACAGTCAGTGGTGCTTTTCCTGAAGGATACAACGGAACGTTTACTGTACTGACCGCTTCCACTACACAAGTTACTGTTGCTAATTCTCAAACAGGTACAGCAACAACATTAGGCAGATTGAGCAGTGCGGGAGAATTTATCACTGTAGCAGGTGTTGTGCCTACTGGTTATAACGGTACGTGGCAACCAATTAACTGTACTACAACTACTGTAACATATCAAAATACTACTACTGGTTCTATAACTACTGGCGGTATTATTTTTAATCATAATAATTACGGAGCCACATTACCTACTCCGACTGTAGTAGCCACATCCAGTGTTGCTATGGCAACACCTGGACCTGTTGTTACTATATCTCCTCCACAAATTCCTGGAGGTATTCAAGCTACTGTAATTGCTCATACAATAAACTATACAGTGATTATTACAGCTTCATCAGGAACAGGTTCTATTGCAACGCTAACGTTTAACACTCAACCTGCACCACCATTTCCGCTTGGTAGTTTAATTACCGTAGCAAATATGAGCCCGGCAGGTTACAACGGACAATATATTGTTACTGCCTGTACTACAACCACTGTTTCTTATGCTAGTACTACTACTGGTACTATTGGTGTAACTAATACAGCTACAATTAATTGTAGTAGTGTTGTTAATACTAGCGTAACTAATCCTGGAACTGGTTATACTATAGCTCCGCAGATTACTTTTCAAGCGCCGAGTCCAGTTGCGCCAACTTTTGATTATATTAATACCGGGGCGGCTGCTGGACAAGTTGTTACTATCGGCAGTTACCTTCGTGTGCAACAGGCAGGCACTGGGGTAATTTTTGTCTACCAAGTAGTAAGAGCCGGTACAACTGGTACTGATTTTATTGCAGGTAACAGTGTTCCAAACCAGGCCAACGGTTTTGTCACCAGCGGTAACTGTACATTATTATACATCGGTACCATTGCTCAAGGATTTAGTACCTTAGGATACAGTGGTGTAATTACACAAGGTGCTATACATCAAGTCGGTGGCGTAGTCAACTGTGTGCTTCAAACAGCAGGCAGTGGTTATACTACACCTCCCTTAATCACATTTAGTCCTCCCCAAATACAAGGAGGTAGACAGCCTGTGGCAGTTTGTACAATAAGTGGCGGCGCTGTTCAGTTTATTAATGTACTAGATACAGGTTCTGGATATTTGTATCCTCCAACAGCAACAGTTACCAGTGCTAACGGTGCAGGTAGCGGTGCTAACATTACTGCGGTAATTGGTAGCCCAGGTGAAAAACCAATTGTAAGTACATTTCCTATTAGTTCTAATAACCAATACTCGATAGATTTTGGTATGAATGGTCACAATGTGATATTTCTAACTACTGGTGCTAGTAGTACAGTATTCTTTGACAATATTAATAACAGTGGAGGTGTTCCTTATTATAAAGGTTTTCCAACAGGTCGTAGAATTACATTGTATGTAAAAGCTACAGGTGCTGTAACAATGACATTTACAAACTTAATAGCAGCGAATAGTAATACTGGAGTAAACACTGCTGCTATAACTTCAGGACGTACAGCAAAGTTTGAGTTTATAGTATTAAGCACCGGTAATCCATTTAATCAGGCTGGTACGAGTACTCCTGGCGGTACTAACAACGATGTTTATGGTACACTAATACATAGCTAATAAAATAAAAAGCACACTAAGGTGTGCTTTTTTAATGTCACAAAAAAAGCACCTTGCGGTGCTTTTTTGTTGAAGCTTGTATTAAGCTTGTGCTTCTGTCCAGCTTAAACGTGTATAAATTGGACTTGATGTAGTTGTTGATAAGTTTGTAGCAAATACTGTGATAACGTCTGGACCGTCTGGATAAACAGCATCACCACCAACAATACTATTACCTAAGTCTTTAACGTTTGACAAGTCTTGCTGTGTAACTGCGAACACGTTCGCACCTGCGTTAGTAGCATAGAACGCAACAACAACGTCACCGCCAGTAACAATATCTTGACTGTTATGGTAGATAACTTGTGCCAACGAACCTGAACCAACTGAGTTAGATGCCCATAAAGGAGCAACGAATGTGTTACTTGAGCAGTTATAACGTACAGTAATTAGGAACTGTCCTGACGTATAAACGTCCATCGCGGCTAAGTTCAATTGCATACGGTTAACAATATCACGTACACCAAAGTTACGAGCAAAACCTAACGAAACGCTTGGGCTTACACGAATACTGATTAGCGGGCTAGTTGCGTTTTGGTTAACAACCGCAGCAGTTTGACGTGGTGTAGTAAACACGTAGGACTTATCGTTATCAAAACGTCCATCCATCATTACACTAACACCCCAGTGCTGTGCAGCTGGAGCAACCTGTTGTGTTGTATTCAATGCTGTTGCAACTGGCGCACCTGAGTTGTTAGGTGCACTATGAACTGCTGCTGTAGGTACACCTTTTGCAATCGGCCCAATTGTAATCGATCCGCTGGTTACAGCTGGTTGATCAACGTATACTACTGGTCCGCTTACGCCTGTAATAGTAACTGGTAAGTTATTAAATGCTGCAATTGCACCTAATCTCATACCAACATAGTAGCTGGCTGCATTAGTAACACTGGTAATTGCTGTACTACCTGTAGTACTTACTGCGCCTACTAAGTTACCTACTGAAACAGTGTTTGGTTCACGAACTGCTCCGGTTAACTGGTTAGGACCAATAAACACGTTAGGAGTAATTGTATAACCAGTACCACCGTCTGTAATTGTAATACTAACAACAGATCCATTTACAACATTAGCTATTGCTCTTGCACCAGCACCTGGTCCGCTGATAACAATTGGAGGGCTACTTGTGTAACCTGCACCGCCTGATGTTAGAGCGATAGCAGTAATTGATCCGTTACTTACTGTAACAGCACCTAATGTTGCTACACTAGTAACACCACTAGTTCCAGTAGCCCAAGGAGCCTGTCCAGTAGTAGTTGCTAGGCCTGTGTAGAAGAAAAACTCTCCTTCGATGTTAATTTCACCGTTTTTACCTGTTCCGCTAATGCTGTCAGTAAACGGTACAAAATATTTGCTAGCATCAAACACAGTAATTGTACCTGGGTTACTAGGACTGATTGTAAATCCTGTAGCAGCAATATTTGATGTGATTGCACTATTTGCACCTAAGTTAATTAATTCAAAACGTCCTGGTAAGTTACCTGAACGCATAAACGCCTGATATTGAACGTTAGCGTGTTGTAACTTATGGCAATATATGACATCACCGTTAACTGCACGTACACCCCAACGAGCAAAACCTTCACCGTACCAAGTATAATCCATGAATATCATCTGTGCTTTGGTAGGATCTAAGTTAAATCCGCTTGGTCCGCGACCATCTAGTGTATCTAAGTTAAAGCCAGTTTGAGGAATTCTAAATTCTCTCACTAGTGTCTTACGTGCAATAAAGTCTTCACCAAAAATTCTTGTTTGGCCGAATACACTTACTGTAGCTGATGTAGCAGCAGTGCTAGTCTGGAAAGTAATTGTGCTAGCTGTAACTGCGCTAACAGGCCATTGTCCGTTAACCACCGCTTGTGTTGCTCCGACGACATTAACTCTACTACCAAATACTAAGTTAGTACTTGCTGGAATTAATGTAGTAACTGCCTGACTAATAGTGATTGTAGCACCGCTAACACCAGTTACATATGTTCCAATAGGAATAAATTGTGCTGGTGTTGCACTGGTTATATAGCTACCAATTTGTACACCGCTTAGTGCAGCAGCACTTACCATTGTGATACTAGTTGCACTAACAGGTGTGCTTGCTCCGCCAGTTGCGGCTGTAATTGCATACAAGTTGTGTGCTGTGGTAAATGTTAAAGCACTACCGTTAGTAAATGTAGTTGCTAAGTTAATTGGTTGATTTAGAACGATACCTGAACCTTGGTTTTGTACAAACGCTACGATACAGTTACCTGGAATAGTACCACCGGCAGTACCAGTAAGTACCATACCTGGGCTAATACCAAATGTAGTAGCTAGTGCAATAACGTTAGTTGGTGTATTAGCTGTAATTGCACCGTAAACATAGGTACCGCCTGCGGTTGTTGTCATTGGTTGTGTAATAAACACAACACCAGATGTTGTTGCTCCGCTTGTAGTAGTAAAGTTAATACTAGCTACAGTAGTTGCTTGTGTTTCACTAGCAGCAGCGATACCTGTACCTGAAACTACCATACCAGGGCTTGGTACAGTATAAGTGTCGTATGCGTTAGGGCTTGTAGAACCTGCTGATATAAATGCTCTTGTTAATGGAACAGTTGTGCTACCAGTAACATAAGAACTATCAATATAAGTGTTAGCTGGTAAACCTTGACCAATAATTAACTGTCCTGGAATTAAGCTGGTTGCACTGGTTACAGTCAGTGTTCTTGCACCTATTACACCAGCAGCACTTGCCTGATATTGAGCCACTCTACTAAATGTATTAGTATAGTTAAATGCACCTGCTGAGCCGCCTGAGCTAGCAGCACTAGAAATCTGACTAGCATTAATTGATACTTGAATGTTAATTGTTTGAGTCTGCCCTGAAGCAGCTACTAATGTGCTGTATGGCAAACCGCTAGTACCGCTAGCTGTGCTTGGTGTAGCTGCACGATAAGCAGGGCTAATGGTCATTGTGTAATCATTAGTAATTGAACTTACAGTGTAAGGTGTACCTCTAATAAAGACTCTATCACCTGGTAATAATTGTTTAGTAAAACGAGTAGTTGCACCACCTAGTACTAATGTACTACCAGTCACAACATTAATAAAATCACCTCTTAGAATGGCTGTACTGTTACGACGAACAACATTTAATGTTGTACCATCGTATTCCCAGAACATACCATTACCATCATCAAACAGTCCAGCACGAGCTGCATAGCCTTTGGCTTCTACAACTTCTACTGTAGGTATTTGTCCACCTGGATTAATATCGGTAACCGTAGCGCTTAAACCGACTGCAAAAGTTTTTGCTGTAATTGGTTGATCTGCACGTACTACAAAAGTACTGTTATATACTGTTGTATCAACTGCATTTGTTGCAACTAGTCCGCTGAGTCTAACAATAGCGCCTGGTTTTAATCCGTGATCTTGGTCTGTTCTAACAGTAGCTAATTGTCCTGATACACTAAGGCTTACGATATCATAATTTGGTTTAAAGGTAAATGCTGTTGAGAATTGCATACCTTTACCAGATTGATAACGGAAATAACGACGTGTTTGACGAATTACTTGAGATCCAACTAAGTTGTTGCCCGCTGTAAGTTGTACGCCGCCATCAGTTGGACGGTGTGTCTGATTTCCTTCTGGGCGTAAGAACAAGCTAGTTGTGACCTGTGTAATATTACCGCCAGTAACAGTGTTAAATGTTGCATAGGTAAATGTAGTTGGGCTTGGAACACTTAAAATATACCAAGGACCGTTAGCATTCAACTGTGTTGTGTTATTAATGAAAATTGGAGCACCTGGGAACTGTCCGTGTGGAGTAACAGTAGTTACTGTCATTGTACGTGCGCCATCTGATATAACACTTACTAATGGAATATTTGCGCTGGCTGCATATGAGTTATAGTATGCACCAACATAGATAACTGTGTTTGGTCTTTGTAGTACGTTAATATTTGCAGTTACACTCTTAGGTAAGAAACCAAAACTTCTAGCTGCTGAGTTAACTGCTGCTACAGTAAATGTACCGTCTGCTGCTGCTTCATCAAATGTATCAATAAGAGTAATCGGAGTGCCTACGAATATATTACTTGCGATTTCGTTAGTTACGTTAAATGCTGCATAACTTGGGTTAGCTGCTGTACCTGGAACGCCGCCGATAACTACTAAAGGAACTGTACCAGTTGTTGGGGCAGGGCTAACTGTAAATGTAACGCTGCTGGTCGTACCTGCTGTTACTGTATAACGGAATGAGCTATAACCTAATGGAGTTGCTGCATCTACAACATAGACAAAAGAACCAATTGCTGGAGCACTAGGCATAGTTAACCCA
>Ga0129333_10002076_pt1 | contig 18529 bp, 23 predicted proteins | sample CPB6_08_DNA_FD_94474 | JGI IMG/M metagenome (GOLD analysis project Ga0129333, IMG submission 94474) | Freshwater to marine salinity gradient microbial communities from Chesapeake Bay, USA - CPBay_Sum_0.6_0.8_DNA | ecosystem: Environmental > Aquatic > Marine > Coastal | place: USA: Chesapeake...
GTTGTACCTGCGGCCGTATACGGCAAGCCAGAAACGCGCATATTTCCTGTTCCTGTATGAGCAGTCCAGATTAAGAATATCTTGAAAAACACTCGATTTCCTGCCTTTGTGTAGTTGCCAATTCGTTGCGTGTACGTTCCGGTGCCTGCTGTACTTGTGCCAATAATCGTCGGTGTAAAAGTCCCCTCCTCATAATCATCCAGCGAGTTGGCGTCAGCGGTGTCGCCGTTGAACTGGATGCCAGCACCGGCAAGGCGCAGGTAGCCGTCGTTGGTGATACGCATCCGCTCTACACCATTAGAGCTGCCGGTTGGATTTGTGTAAAAAGTAAGATATTTTGTATTTGTACCAGCGGTATCTACAGCGCTAAGTCGAACCTCTCCAATAGCGTTATCATTGTAGACTGAGAATGCAGTACCAGTGGCATCGACCAAAAGGTTTGTGGCTGAGCTGGCTCCGTTTATATGAAGTTGTGCTGCAGGCGCACTCTTGTTAACGCCGACCTTGCCGCTCGCATCAACAAACAGCCTGCCCGTGCCGCCCGTACTAATCGCCAGCTGATCAGCTCCTGGCGAGTACAGACCTGTATTTTCGTCCCCGGTTACGCTCAGTGATGGATATGAGGCACTGCCCAGGCCAATCGAACCTGTGAACGCACTCGCATCCTGGAACGCCATTGTCCCCAGGTAGCTGTTCAGCGGGATCTGGTTAGAACCAGTCCCAACATCCACCTGCGTGACGACCGGGTAGTACGTCGATCCGTAGATCTCGTTCAGTGTCTGCACAGTGCTATTGACACGAACACGGCCGGTGCCACCAGTGCTAATATCCAGTGTGTTGGCAGCTGAAGAGCTAATTCCCGTATCCGCATCGCCAACTACCGACAGCCCAGGTAGTGCCGCCGTACCAGCAGATACCGCCACCACATCGCCTGCAGTCTTAGGTGCCAGTGTGGTGCCCGTGCGGGTCCACTCGTCAGCAGTGTTTACTGCATCGGTCACAAAGGCCGTGGTGGCAATCTGAGTGGTGTTTGTACCAGCGGTTGCCGTAGGAGCCGTGGGAGTACCAGTCAGTGCAGGACTGGCAAGGTTAGCCTTCTTGTCTAGTTCCACCTTCAGGCCGGCAGGATGCACTGCACGGGTATTGTCGGTACCAGTAGTCGTCTCGGCCGCAGTAGCAAGTTCGACTTTGCCTTGAACAGTTTCACTAGCGGAAGGTACTGCAGCGGCAGTTATAGCAGCTCCTACAAAGGCGGTAGTGGCCAGTTGTGTGGTGTTCGTACCAGCTGTAGCTGTGGGAGCCGTCGGAGTGCCAGTAAGAGCAGGGCTGGCAAGGTTAGCCTTCAGGTTGAGTGCAGTCTGAGTAGCAGTTGAAACAGGCTTGCTAAGGTCGCTGGTGTTATCAACGTTACCCAGGCCAACATCAACTTTGCCAAGCACAACAGTGCCAGTATAGCCATTGACAGAGGCAACGGCATCCGCTGGCGTAGCAAGCTGGGTCCAGTCTGACAGCAGCGAACCGCCATCAGTAGTGATAACCCAGGTCGATCCTGTATCCGTACGAATACACCAATCGCCACGCTGCCCAGTCAGGGCCAACATGGCGGCTTGACTGTTTACAGAACCCAGGTATTCACTAATAGCCAAGCTGGGAAGCTGACTATTTGGAATCACACCACCAACCAGATCAGCCTTTAGGTTCAAGGCTGACTGCGTAGCAGTAGAGATCGGCTTGTCTAGATCGGAGGTATTGTCAACGTTACTCAGGCCAACGTCAGCCTTGACTAGCGTAACTACACCAGTCTTTCCTGCAACAGATTGCACGGGAGCAGCTGCGGCCGCGCCAGCAGCATTTACGTATGCTGCGTCGTTCGTCAGTTCAGAAACATTGTCCCCAGGCTGGATAGCGCTATCGGCTAGAAGCCCTTGCGCCTTTGTTGCACCGACGGGGACAAGAACGCCACCTTCTTTTTGATAGTATTGATCTTCGTCAAACGCATAACAAATCTCCCCTTCAACCAGATCGGCCAACGCTGCATTCAGCGACGCGATGTTGCCACGTACAGGTAAAATTTTATAGCGAGGGGAAGGAACTGGCATCCTGTTTAACCTGTCAAATTAGTATTCCAGTATCAGGTAACTACGCCACCGTCAATGACGCGGCCATTGATCGCATCAATAGCAGCGGCAAGGTTTACCCATGCGCCGTTCTGCCGTACATAGTAGTTGTTGTCCTGTGGGGCTTCTGGAATGCCAGAGCCACCAGAAACGTTACCTGGCTGCCACCGACTGTTGGCATCACTCCAGACCAGCGCCTGGCCATCCGTAGGAGCACTTGCTTCTACATCATGCAGATCCTTAAGGCGGTCTCCAGTGGACCAACGTACCATCAAGGTGCCGTTGGATTTACTGGAGATGACAGCAGCAATAGGCAGCTTCAGGTTCGGAGCACTGGGCTCCGTAGCGGTAAGTCCACCAGGAACGGCTGGGTCGCACCAAAGGATGGCGCCCTCGGAATAACCTAGGGTGTTAATCCCTTTCAGCTTGCCGTAGCTGATAATGTTGCCGTCGGCACCAGGAGCGATGCTTTCGGCGGCAATACCTAGGAAGACGTAGCCAGGCTGTGTTCCGTTGGCCACCATAGGGGCGACAAGAAGCCTGCCGCTAGCGCCAAGCGTACCAGCAAACATAACGGCCGTGCCAGCCGTAATAGTAGAGCCAGTGCCATTGCGACACCAGGCAAACTGATCATGGCCAAGGTGAAGGTGTACGTTGCCGTCAATACCAAGAACAGCAGTGTTCTCATCCTGTTCCCATTCAAGTTGTCCCAGCGCAGGGCTCGCCAGGTTTGCCGTATCCAGTTTGACGCTAGTTACTGAAACATGCTGGCCAGGCACCCAGTTGGTGCCATCCCATACCAGAGGCTCTTCGACTACTGGAGCAACCGTGCTGGTATCTACGTCCGACAGGTCGTCAATCGAGTTGCCAGAGATGTCAGCTGGTGGCGCTGCAACAGCCTCCCAGTTGCTAGTGGCAGCATTGAACGCAAGAACGTAGCCGTCACTAGGGCTGGGAACATCGACATCGCCAATGTCGTCCAGCTTATTAATGACAGTTCCACCACCGCCGCCACCAGAGATGCTGGAGATGATCTGAGGAACAAACAGGTTCGTCCATTTGCCATCCCTCCACGTCAGTACCTGGCCGTCCTCTTTGGCGATACCCTCTTCTACGTTCTTCAGGTCTTCAAGGTTGGCGTCCGTGGCGACGAGGTCAGCGCCATCTCTACCATCGCGCCCAGGGCGACCAGGAGGACCTTGGATCCCGTCTGCGCCATCTCTGCCGTCAGACACGCGCGAGATGCGCTCAGAGAGGCTTGCAGACAGCGCTGCGAAGCGTTGCTCAATACTGCCAGTGGCCTCCGCTACCTTTTCAAGCGCGATCTCCTCTGCCGGCCTGACTACAGTGTCCCTGTTCTTGAATTCTGTGGTCGTATAACTCTTCCCATTGAAATCAAACTTCGGCAGCAGACGTGTCATCGTGTTCAGCACGATGTCAAGCACGTCAGAGCCGCCGTCAACAACCCAGATAGTCCAGGTTGCTTCAAACTCATCGACAGATGGATACCTGTCTACGTAAATATAAACATACTCGTCATAACCAAAGCCAGGCTTGCCGTCAACAATGCTAAGCCGCGCTTCTTGACGGATAACCGGATCGCCGCCGAGAATCCTGATGATGTCGGCTGACGATAGAATCATTTCTCTGATTATGCCTCAGGTTAGGATGCCTACATGGTAGAATAGAACAGTTATTGCATTCATCATGGACCCCGTTGTTGCTATCGGCCTCCTTCTCTTTATTACATCAGAAATTCTTCCGTTTACGCCTCTGGCTGGTAATGGTATCGTCGATGCCATCATCAAGGCGCTTCGCGTCGCGTTCCCGAAGCCTGAGAAGAAGTGATCTGGAAGGCGTTTGCCGTTGAGGTGATTCGCCAGCTGTGGGACCAAGGGCTGTACCGTCAGAACAAGGTCCTGCAGCAGATCCACTCCAACTGGTTCAATGACTGGGTTGAATGGAGAGCCCAGCAAGCAATGAAGGACGTTGATAGGCAGGCTAAGGAATTCCTTGGCGAGTCTGGTGTTCCTGACCCCGTCTATTCAGAGACCACCGAAGGCGAGACTGCTCTAGGTGGCGAAATGAGACTTACTGCACCCTGGCATGAAGATCACGACGAAAGAAGCCTGTGACCTCCTCTACAGAGGCAAGAGCAACGTTCCAGAAGCCGCCAGCAGGTGTGGGCTCTCTGGAGCAGAGCTGCGCGACATCTTCAAGGAGTACGCAAAAGCAATCCCCCTGACAGACGATGCCTGGCAAGGGGACGTTTACTTGAGTTGGCCTTGGGCCTAGCTCACTTCTTCTTGGGGGCAGGTTTTTTAGCAGCACCCTTCTTGGGAGGGAAGGGAGGCTTCTTGCCAGCCATCTTGGGATCCTCTTTGGCGCCCTTGGCCTTGGCCAGGAAAGCGGGAGGCATCTTCTTCTTAGCAGCCATGATTAAGCAAAGAATTACTTCAATAGGATTCCTTTACTTCGGCGCGAGAGGAGTCAGCAACGCAAGCAAGATTGACACATAGGTCTCAGACGCTTGTTGAAATTGCTGGGGTCCGTCCTGGCGCCCCTTGGCATTAAGGCCAAGAAAAGTTAGGTGTGAAAACATCAGCACGGCTAGCAGGCCCAGAACGGCCCTGTGACTGTCCATGGTTTTCATGGGTGCTCACCAAAGCACCTTGTCCGACCAGTACGCAGCCGATAGCTTGCCCTTGGCAATGTTTTTACCATGCCTTGCTTTGAAGCTCTTCCTGCGGGCCTTATCCTTCGCAGAATCGCTCTTTGCCGGCTTCCCGGCAGTGGTCATACTCTGGTCGCCAAAACGAATCAGCTTCGTCTTGTCACCTTCCTTTGCAAGGACGACTCCTTTCTTTGTCGGGTGATTCGGCGTACGCTTTGGCTTGTTGTACCCAGAAAGCCCGTTCTTAGCGAGCCTTGCGTCTTTTTTGGGACCCTTTCCTTTTTTGGCTGCCATTTGCTTTGGGTTGAGACTTCTTAGTCTTCCCAGTTTGTTGGGCAGTAGACAGGGGTAACGCCATCACTTCTTTCCGCGAGGCTTGTATCCAGGTTTCGACTTGCGGGTGCCATTGCCACTAGCTAGGCGACCATTGTCCCCATGGCCGTTACGTGCGCGGTTCTTTTGCGCGTTCTCCAGCTTGAATCCGCCGCCGGCAACATGGCTCACATCAGGACCACCTTTTCCCATGATCCCACGGGCACGGCGCTCCTTGGCTAGGTCGGCGCGATACTTCTTCCGGTCGGGTTTAGCATTACGCTTTTTGTCGTAAGCCAGCTTCTTCTTGTAAGCCTCAGGGTTAGACTTGTAGAAGTCTGCAGTTTTACGCTTTTTGGCAGCCATCAGCTTTCCTCGTAACGTGAAAGGCGTTTACGGAGCGAGTTAATGTCTTGAGCTTGATTGTACACATGGTAATCAAGCTTTTCCTCGAAGCGAGCAAGCGTCTTAAATAAACGCTCCATTTGAGATTCAAACTCGTCCTTGGTAAGATACTTCTCGGCAAGCTTCAGTTCAAGCTTGTCGGTAGCATCAGCTACAGCATGAGCTGCATCAAGAGCCTGCTCGGCCCTGCGCCAGGTGAAGCCTCCCCAGCCAAGCACTGCGGTCACCATGGCCGCCAAAACGTATTCTGGTAGCATGACTGCCCGCCACTGCATACTAGGCTACCTGTTTTTACTTCCTGCTTACTAGGGCATTCGTCCTTGAGGCAGTCGTATCCAACGGCAATCAATCCAGACACAATCGAAGAGACTGCAATCATAATAATTATGCAATCCGTGCGAAGTCGTGTGCGGCGCTTGTATCTTTTGTTTTTGCTCAGGACGTTCATAACTCCGTACCATCGCGATTCTTCTGGCCAGGTTGATACCCAAGGCCAGCAAGTCCAGTTACGGGATCGGAGATCTCAGCATCCGCAATCGTTACAGGGATACTTGCGTCGGCATCCTTGTCAATGTTAATGCCATCAATGTAACGAGGGCCAACAGAGTAAGTGATTTCCATAAAAATACCCCAGTAAAACTAGGGTACCTTCCATTATTATGTTTGTATCAGATAATACCTTCCTCGATCTCTTTACAGATCTTGAAGATTTCTGCCTTCGGAAGATTGTTCTTCAGGTCGTGACCATGCTCCAGAGCATAATCAAGCAGCTCGGCCTTGGTCATTTCCTCAAGCTCTTCGCCATCAGTGCCCTTGATCGAATCGTCGTCATAGGCATCCTGGCCAGCTTCGACAAGGATCTCAGGCAGCGGACCTGGCTGCGGGGCCGCCTCAGCCTTCTCGCCTTCTTCGACGAAACCAGCGGCGACCAACTCCTGGGCGTCGACCGTATAGTATGCAGCACAACGTTCATCGCCTTTGACGAAGTAGGTCGGCAGCTTGCGTAGATGAGCCATAAAAAAAGGGGCTGTAACGCCCCTAGGTTACCTGATTTTGTTTAATCAGAGGCCAAACGGGTAGTGTTTCCCCATTTAAAAGCCCCTTACGGGGCTCTTGGTTATTCAGTTGAGGCTAGACTCAGCGTGCCGGCCCATCAACCAGCTCGTAGAACACGCCGGTCACGGTGCCAGTACCGCCGAGGGTATAGGACACGTTGTTGTTGATGTCGCACAGTGCGCCACGCACATGAGCAATGCCCACGCCGTTGATGTCCAGATCCTGCAGGTTGAACACGGTGGCAATGCCGCCGAGGGTCACAGTGATCTTGTTGGTGCCAGCATTGTCGATACCAGCAGCGCCCAGGACGATGATGCGGATCGTCTTAGCGTGCTTCAGGGTGACGGCAGCGGCGGTAGGGGTGGTGGTGATTGCGCACTGAGCGTCGAGGTTGAAACCTTCGCGGGGGAAAATACCGCTAGAACGAGCAGCCATGATAGAACTCCTTAAAGAAAAGTGAACCCCTCTCGTAGAGTATAGAGCGGATTCGTATACAAGCTAGTATGCCTATCAATAGGCAGGCCCATCCGATAGTTCAACAAACACCCTACCAGGAGTGATGGCACCAGTGTTTACAAAGGGTGTCACCACACAGTCTTGGGTACGACCAAAGCCACGCAGATGGAATACGACAGGTTCAGTAAAATCGGTAGTGGAATCAAGAGCTAGCACTTGATCACCAGCATTGGCACCAATGTCAATAGCAACCACTGCATTGCCAGTCACGTTAAAGCCAACGGCAATCACGCGCAGGGTGCGGGAATGTGCAAGGGTTACAGGGGCTTGAATGGAACCATTGTAGGGTACTTCAAAGGCATTGTCGAGATTAACGCCTTCTCGGGGAAAGATTCCGGTAGAACGAGCACTCATTACAGTAGGGGCTTGTACCTTTTAGGTTGCCGACAGACTGCCGCCACTCGTCATAACAAGAAAAACCCCCGACCATTTGGCCGAGGGTCCTAGATCCTAGTCTATGACTGGGTTTTATCAGGCAGGGTCGACAGTGGCGTCGAAACCAGCGAGCCTTGCGGCAGCGCGACCATTGATCAAAGCTAGGCCGCAATACCATTCCACGCGGGTGATCAGCTGGGGCTGAGAGTGGCTCTCACCCAGTTCACGCACGTTCACGCCACCGTTCTGGATGCCGGTCAGCAGGTCGTTGCCGAAAGCAACAACGTACAGATCCTGGGCAGTAGGGGTAGCGTCGAGGATGGCGACGTTCTTATGGTCGCGATCCAGTTCCAGCACGGGGATGCCAGCATACACGGTCTGCTGGTAGCCAAACTCGTTACGAACGATGTCGATCTGAGTGTTGGTGCGGGCCTGACGGGTCAGAGCACGACGAGCAGACTTGGACATCACCAGATACTTGCTGCCGCCCTGGGCGTCAACGTTATCAATGGCTTCGTCCAGCTTGGCCAGGCTCAGAGCACCGGCGCCGTTGGCGAAATACTGGCTGGAGCCAGACTTAATGCGAGCCTGCAGGCCGTCGAACTCAGAGGGGGACTGGTTGGAGTTGCCCTTGATGAACAGGGCTTCCCAAGCCATACGCATTGCGCGAACGCGGCTCTGGATTTGATAAGCCTTGGCCTCGGCGCCTTCCAGATCAACGATAGCGCGATCAACCTTGATGTCGCCACCGAAGAGCTTCAGGCTCTCGGACTGCTGGCTGACTTCAGCATAGCTCTCAGCCAGAGCGCCGTTATAGTTACGGAAGCCCACATCAGGCAGAGCTTCTTCACGCTTCCAGAACAGACCGTTGCCTTCGATATTACGGAAAGGCAGAGCAGACATGAGTTGGCCAGCAGCCAGCTCGGTCACCACCGCCAGTTCCTGGGGGGTGCGAGCGTGCTTTTGGGCCTCCAAAAGGGTCAACGCCATGATCAAAATCTCCTAAAGAATGGAACAAAGATTGGGTGAATTGCTTAGACCAATATCGCATTAGTCGCAGCTCGACACCCTTCCAGTCCACTCCCTCTCGGAGAAGCCCTTCTGGGTGATCTAGTGATAGATTACCTATTTAATAAAAAAGGGGCCGAAGCCCCTAAATTATTTCTAATTTGCGTCAAATTAGGAGTTCAACGGAACGCTCGAAGGAACAGTTCTTCGGGAGACAGGCCCGTCAGATCCTCAACCGGCATCCCGTTGGCATCAGTACCGCCATAGCCGATACCTGCACCAGCACCCTTGGCCCCCTTAAAGAAGGTCCCATAGATCGGATGCACCTTGTAGGAAGCGACGAAATCTTCAGGGCTGATGCGCTTGCCAGACTCCTTGTCCAGCAGCGGGTCCCCCTGGGCGTCCACAACGGTCAGAGAACCATCAGCTTCCTGGCGGAACCGGCCTTCCATCTGAGTGGCAAACATGTCGTAAAACGACACGCCATCAGCGGCATCAGAACGGCCTCCAGCAGCGAAGAACACCTTCTCCATAGCGGTGCGCTTCTTGTATGCTGCAAGGGCCTCCTTGGCGGCCTGAGCCTCCTTCAGAGCAGCCTCTGCCTGGGAGCTGTACTTCGCCTCAATAGCCTCACGAGCTTCGCCCCATTGGGCCTGCAGGCGTGCTGCCTCGGCGGCTTCCTGCTGGAGCTTGGTGTACTCGTCAGGGTTGATCTCAGCAAACCGCTCAAGCTGAGCAGCCTTCTCCTTGACTTCCCGCTCATATTGCTTACGTGCTTCCCGTTCGGCCTTCAGGGCCTTGAGGAGGTTCTCAGCGTCAGCACGAGGCATCATGTCATCCTTAGCGGATGCAGACGCTTCTGCGGCGGGAGCACTAACAGGAGCTTCCATCTCGGGAGCTTTGATTTCGTCAGACATAGAGATGCGGGTATCTCACCCGTTAAAGTCGAAGTAGTGTACCAATCTAAATAGGAGAGAATTCTGGTGGCAACGGGGCTCCTTGACCGTCGTAGAACAACACGTCGTCAACCCAAAGTTTAACGTAAATCCATGTTTTTTGTTGACCCAGCCTGCGTTCACAGCAATCGCATGACTTAACATCTTCCGTATAGGATTTGATATCAATCCACTCCCCGCCAGAGACGGGTCCACCAGGAACAAGAGACCCACCAATCACTTCCGGGAAGCTTTCTCTGTACTGAAGGATGCCTGTTAAAATGCTCAAATTCCCAGGAGGGGTGGTGCAACAAGTTCCAGGGTCAACCACAGTCAATCTCTGAACAACCCGAACTCCACTAACGTTTTCGATTGTATCAGAGTCAAGAAGCGTGTAAGACGTTCCAGCTGGAACCTGAAGGCTTAACGGAGAGCAGTTGGTAGGATTGACGGTAAAAAGATCATCCCACTGCTTGGCCTCCCATACTTCATACATCCACTTTCTTTTTTCTGTCCAAGGGTACTCGTCTTCGCAATCGCAGTCGATTTGATTAAATTTTTGATTTGGCAGACATGGGGTGACGGAATCGTAGGCGCGACCTTTGTTCACGCCAGTCAGACATCGAAGTTTGATTGTTTTCTCATTCATGTCTGGCGTACGTAATGTCATATCATCGACTCCACTTTTGCTTAGGGCAAAGCATGTTAGGATCGCCACCAACCCATGTTTTTGCCTCCATGAAGCAGCCGCACTCGGAGCAGCGCTTGCTATCTTCGATAAAGAACGGACAAGCTTTACACGTATCGTAACGCTCGTTCCTAATCTCTTCGCTGACCTTTCCATTCATGATAGCTTGGCCCGCAGTTTTAAGCAAGCCGCCAACCATCGTAGTGGCGCTGACGTTTACCTCCTTTGCGTGTTCGACGATAACGCCTTGACTCCTCGCTCGTTCCTCGACGATTGCCATTATCTCGTCGTGCCGTTTTTTAGGCCAGGCCGAACACGGCCCAGTCGGAGCGACTCCGTCGCAGCTAAGTTCCTTTACAATGCTGATCATTTCGACTGAATGGCTGGCGTAGTATGCCTATCAAGCCTTGAGGACATATCGACTTGATGTCGTGTTAAAGTACAATGCTCCAGACGGAACACCACCAGAGCCAGCGGCAGCATCGGTGGCGTATTCACCTATGCCAAGGATAACGCGAGCATCTGAAGCCGTGCTCGGCCCCAGGAGTTCCTTGATAGTGTTGTCAGTGTGCTTTGTGAAAAGCTTGCCATCGGCAGTGTTGACGGCAAGTTCTGAGACCTCAAGGTCCTCGGGGCTTGGAACCTCTCCAGTGGTCGAGCTTTTTTTCGGTTTAATGCGAGCAAGAAGGTCGGCCATCTGCGCAACAAGGCTGTGCTAGGATTCCTAGCCGCTGCCAAAAGTGCCGCCAGAAATCCCACTATAACTTGTTTCAGCGTAGGCAGTAATCGTAACCTCTGAGTTGACCGCTACCCCAGTCTGATCCCTTACGGCAAGGTAGATGGCTTCAGTGGGGTCTATATCATTATTGAAATACGTAGTACCAGGAGTTGCTAGGACTGTGCTGCCTGCAGTAATGTAAAACTCTGCCATAACTCCAGAGCCTGACACCGGATCAGTATTGTAGGATCGACCAGAATCGGCGGTCCGCTGAGCGGCAGAACCATAGATAACGATCCATGCGTTAAGGCTTGATGTCACGGTGCAGAGCTGACCAGTTTGACCAAGTCCAGTCAGATCGAGAGTCCCACCTGCCGCTGTGCCAGAGTCAGACACGCGATTTGTTCCTGTTCCACCAAATGACTGATGAGCATAGGCGACAACTGTGACAGCGGCATTAGCGTTAGCTCCACCAGTATCTCGGACAGCCGCATAAATAGCATCAGCTGCAGTAGTGTCGTTATTGTAGTAGACGGTACCAGGGGACACCAGGACGGTGGTACCAGCCGCAACAAAAGCTTCCGCCAAGACGCCAGAACCAGGGGCTGGGTCAGTGCCATATGCCCTCCCGCTGTCGGCAGTGCGACTAGCCGCAGTAGGATAGAGAACAATCCAAGCGTCGATGTCCGAATAAAGGCTAACAAGCAGTCCAGAGGAGCCAATGCCAGAGAAAGTTAGCGCGCCACCAGAAGCTGTTTCTGTTTCAGTTTTTCGTATGATGGTTCCGGTTATACTACTGCCACCACCACCAGTAGAAACGGCTGGCACCCAGTTCGTGCCATCCCAGGAAAGTACCTGTCCGTTTGAAGGCGGATTCGTTGTTGTATCTACATCACTCAGGTCGTCTATTGAAGCTACAACGTTAGCTGCTCCGTCGACCCACTCTCCTCCATTGTAGACAAGAGATGAGCCTTTTGTCGGACCAAGCGCCTTGATGGCGTCCTGGAAAAGAGTCGGAGTCGTGTTGGCGGTCATCAGGACGACCGCACTAGATACGCTCTGGGCTACATGTAGTCCATCGTAGTATTTTGAGTAAGAAGATCCACCATAGGCGTTAAACAGGAAATCAGTAGAGTCACCAGAAGCGAAGGATATTCCTGGGGTTACGTTTGTTACAACAAGAGAGCCGTTTAACCACACAGACACTTTTGGAGCAACACTCCTGTTTGGCACAGCGCCCCAGTCTAATTGAACAGCAAAATGATACCAGGTGTTTGCATTAAGATAGGAATGGGTGCCAAGGTTAAACACAAAGCTGTTTGAGGCGAACAAGATATTTCCGCCGGAAGAATACAAAGAAAAGCCTCTTTCGTTTAACGAGCCTTGCCCAAGCACTCCACCAAGAGGTATAACGTACGTATTATTAGTATGGCTGAGAGTGCTCCTAAACCAAAACGACCATGCGTCGTAACGAGCGGATTGATTAGGAAAAACGTCGTAAAGGACAGACGCAAAACCCGGATTCGTGCTTTTTACACTTTGCGTTCCATCGTAAAATTGTTCTGTTGTTACGGTATCGGAATTAAGAAACGGTAACGGATCGCCTGCTTCAATCCAGGAGTACCAATTTTTGCCAACATTAACATCAGATAAAGCATCAAGGTAGGTCGCCGCTGTGCCGCCGGTTACATCGACTATGGTGTTATCGGCGTCAAGAGAATACAGGGCTACCGCCCCATTTTTTCTGCCTACGACAATCTCTCCTGGATGGATTTCATCAGATCCACCAACAGAGATAGCGGACCTGATTTCAGCATCAGTATCCGTGGAGTTTTTCAGGACAATACGATCAGGAAAAACTGCCACGGATTACTAAGAAGCTAAAGTAGGATGCCTAGCACGGCTCAGTCTCTAGGATAAATGGGCTTGCATTACCAGCGATTTCGGTGACCGGATGAGCCCCTCCACCCCAGCCGCAAGGGCCATTTCCAGTAAAATTAAGTATTTGGTTGCCATTGCCGTCGTAAACTTTATACAAAGCTGTGGTCTCCTCTTCAACAGTTTTGTGAGGACATCCGTTGATTTCTACCTCTCTTGTTACGCAGGTGCCTTCACTTACTCTTTCCAGGTAGTGAGGAGCAGGGCCGCATGCCTGGCCTCGTATAACCATGTCGCCACCAGCTTCATCACAGTCATAGGGACCACAATTTGGCTGGTTAAGTATTCCACAAACAGCAATACGTGGTATGATAATTGCCCAGGTTGTCCTGATGTTGCCGCAACTTTCATCCGGCACGCATGTACACGTCGTCTCGTCGCAGCGCTTGCATTGGCCGCATTCCTCGTTTGTATTACATCCGCATTCTCGACAACCGGAAGACAGGTCCTTCGTGTCGCATAAATCGAGGAACCAGCAAATCTCGCCAGTTTCATCATTCCTAACGTAGCCGTTATTTTTGACAATTCGCCAAGGACTACCCGGATCTGGTGGACCGTCCTCGGGGTTGCCACTAGGGTAACACAATGAGGTGCTAAAGCAGGTTCCAATGCAGTCGCTACCCGTGCCCGGCGGCAGTCCTGGTGGAGCTGGGCAGGTTTTGTTTTTCCATTCAATAGCGGCCTGTTGTGCCAGACTGCATGCAGATAGGGTAGATCCAACGGGAACGCATCTTACAAAAGTATAAGCCTTGCCATCACCACACGAAGCACTGGCTGAACAACACTGTTGACAAGGAACCTGCTCAGCAGTGCCGCCATTGTTGCACTGATAGCAGCCGCTTGGCGGGTCGCAATGACAAGGTGCATTGCTTTTATTTTTGCAGTATTGCCTTGTTACTCCAAGCTGGCTCTCTGCTTCACCGCTACATTCCTGACACTCATTACAAGCATTGTCTTTGCGACACCCAGAAAAATGCTCGCCGTTTGTCTTGTAATAGTCATCACAAAATTTTACACACCAATCTGGATCTTGACAATTACTTCCATTGCAAATCTGGCCGTCTGGGCAGAGAATATCATTACCAAGTGCATCCTTCCCGCATTTCTGTTTTTTAACTCCAGGACAATCGCCGCACCAGCAATTTACGGTTGGTACGTCAAGGCCAGGAAGGTATCGACAACAGCGAGTTCCACAGCAATCTGCTCTCGTGTCGCCGTCACCGCATGTCGTCGTGCGACATCCCCCTGGACCAGGAACAGAGCATCCTTGGTTCACATCGGGACCATCACCGCATGGCCCACCGGGTGTCGGTGGAACGCCAGGTGCTGGTGGCGGTGCCGGTGGCGGAAACCCCTGATTATTGCCACCAGGGCCATTTAACTGCTTGCACTCACCGTTAATGCAAGCCCACCCTATGGCGCAGTCGGAGCTGGTTGAGCAAAGACTTGGGATAAAGGGTCCTGTCCATCTGCCAGTTTTCAGAAACTCGTCTGCTGCATTGTACCTCTGCCAGCCCCAAGATTCCCAGGTCATTACTCAAAGAAAGCTTGACTAGGATGCCAGCGGGTCGTAAAACACAGCTAAAGGATCAAACGACTTTGACGTTGTTGAGCTATAGAAAACACTTGCAGAAGTAGGGACTATTTTTTTGTTCAAAGTAGCTGGATCAATTACAACCACATAGAGTCGACCACTAGGATAGTCTGGCTCTTTTGAGAAGAACATAGTCCCCTCTTCATAGTTGCTTGGGTCCACAAGTTCGAGGGTATAGCTTCCAGTATGTGGATCAAACGAATAAGCAAATCGGTTGCTTGGCGTCCAGGCTCCCGTCGTCCAAGAAAGAATGTTGACGCAATTAACTCTTACGTCCGCACGCATAAAGGTTGGCTTTCCAGCCACGGAAGCCTGATTTATCGACATTACCCAACCCTCACAAAGCTAAAGCCACCAGCGGCAACAATATACAGCTCGACAGCATTTGTGACGTAATCGTAGTATCCACAGATTTGGCCAGACGGTCTTTGAGGAGTAAAATTTGCCCCAGGCACAGGTCTCTCTGCAAGCATTTCTATTACGACTAACTTGTTAGTGTTGACAGATTGAGAAGCGATTGAAGAACTTTGAATTGCCATGTTACCATGCTGCGTAGTAAACACCATCCGCGTGACTTAATTGTACCGGCGCACCTTTTGTGAGAGCCGTAAAACCAATCGGTCTTGCAATGTATTCTTTGCCTTTGTATTCGACAATAGCAGCTCCATTATCGCCTAATTCTTTCCAGGTTCCAGTAACAGATCCCTCAAAGTCTCCCTTAATCTGCTTGCCGTCTTCTCTGTTTTCTATCTCGGTAAGTCGCTCTGCTTCGTGTCGAGCGGTGGTAGCGTCAACGATAACTCCCATTCTCCTCAGATTCCATACTGCTTAAGGTTCCAGTAAAACACAGCTTCGTTACCCGCAGTAAGCGAAACTGTTCCTGTTGTTTCTGCTATTGCAAGAACGTTACCTGCGTCGGTTGGAGAGAATACAGTTCCAACAGTAAAGCCAATAGTTCCAGCCCCAGGGGTAATTGCACCAACGGCAGCAAGCGCTGCATCCTGGATTTGCAATGCGTTAGACGCAGTAAACCCATACCCTGGGTCTGCTACTGTTAGGGCATAATCCGAAAGACTGGCCCCATTATTTGTAACTACCAGATTCGCCGTAAGCCCCTTACCTGCTCCTGCCGTCGTAACAGGAATATCAGTGTACGTGCCATTAATAGCGCTAGTTGGCTTTGTTGTGACGGCACCAAACGTTAAAACGTTTCCACTACTTTTGACCAGAGCAATATGGGAAAAACTGAGAACAGTAGCGCCGCCGTCGTGAGCAAAGACCGTAGCCTTGGTTGCAAGACCAACTCCATCATCGGCGTACAGGCCAACATCTGCGTTGATGTACTTAATTACCTGCCTAGTGTAGCCGCCAGTTCCTGCCACAACCTCGTTGGCAAGAAAAGTTGCGTCAACAGTAATTCCAGGCAGGTAGGATGTACCAGGAGCGTAGATAAGCCTTGCCTCATAGTATTGATTAACGAAACGATTCGTGACCTGAGCGTTAAGCTCGGCGGCAGAAACCTTGGCAGGAATAGACATGTCGTTTCATTAAGTCATCGTAGTGTTCCTACTAGGCAAACAAATTGCTATCTACGATTGTTGCCCCTTCAGTAAGAAGAGAGCCATTGTAAGACAATGGAATGCTTCCATTACTGTCTACAGATACGAGTCCTCCGGGCTGAACGGTAAATCCAATTACCCATGCTCCAAACGTAGAATTAGTAACGAACGTTCTATTTTCTAGGGATGGCATTTGAGGATGAACGCCGTTTTCTCCCCAGAAATTTTTAACCATAGAAGTTGAAATTCTTACTTCGATGATCCAAGACAAAGATCCAATGTCAACCCCGGTCTCACCATCGACGGACGGCGGCGGACCGGCGGGGTCTGGTGGGATAACACCACTCCCCATGTCTGGGCGAGAATCGCCAGTCAGGTTCTTGGGAATAGAGACGGTTCCATTTGATATTCCGATCCAAATTCCACTTGTAGTTACGACAGCCTCGTCCACTCCAACACCCCAGCTGCATGCGTCCATACGCATGGCTATTAGTTTGTTTTTTCTTGGGTCATAGTATCGGAAAGGCTTGCCAGGTCGCCAGTTTGACATAATGTCGCTGCGCAAAGCTTCTGTTATAGACAAGCCATAGGCGTCTCCTTTGATGAATTTAACTAAGTAATTAGAGTAGGTATCAACAATCTGACTGACATATGATGGATTGGTGCTTAGGATCGGCACCGGAACTTGCTCTTTTGTCTCATACGGTCCAGCTTGCGAAGGAGGTGTTTTGTAGTTAGCTTCAAGCAACAGGAGCCTTTCTCTGTCAGTAGTGCTAGTAGATACCGTTTTTGTTCTATCGGGAGATACGGGATTTGCGCTAATCGTCGTAGACAGGCGTACTTCTATTGTTTTGATTCCGCTTAATGCGTCAATGGCTTGCCCTATTCCACCACCTCGGCTAGCCGCTGTTGTCCATGTTGTTGTTGTTTGTTTGGTTTGATTTTTGCCGTACTCGTACTCAGTCTGGACCCTACTGGCTAAATACATCGAGCTGGCTGATAGCGTTTGTATGCTTTGCGGCCTACCATTAACAACACCCGACCTCCAGTCGGATGGCTGAGCAGCAGAAAGGACGGTGGCATAATTATCGACCACCGTTTTCACTAATTCGTTCGTAGCACTGTAGTAGTTCTTCTGCTCTGTACGACTTAACGTTGTTGTACCCAAACCTCCCATTGGACAGGTGCCATTAGGCATACACTGAGATGCGTATGCTGCTCGACAGAAAGCGTACTGATCCCCAAAATACTGAGGATTTGCTTCCAGTTCAGGCCCCTCTACTATCGTTGTAACAGACTCAACCTGCCCAGCTGGGCCAGAGTTTACAGTTTCTCTCCTTTCTTTTCGCCTGGCACTTATGTACACCTGCTCCTGTACTGTCTCATATTGATCGGAACATGAGGTGACCTCACCTTGCCCAGGTGGCTGGGGGTTCGGCGAATCCTCTGGGGGTGGGGGTGGGGGTGGAGTATTGCCACACCCACTCGGTGTCGGGGGAGGTTGAGGTCGCGGGTCTGGCGCCGGCGGCGGTTGCGGAACTGGCGGGTCTGGCTCTTGAGGAATTCGATTATAGATAATCGAAGGAAAAGAAAGAAAGTAAGTAGAAGTAGTCTCATCAATTTGAGTGCTTCCACCGCCACCGCCGTCCGCCAACTCGTCACTGGGGACCTGGTAAGTCAGCCTAATCTGATCTGGAATAGGAGCTGTGCCAGCCAGCGGTGAAACAGCAAGAGTGGTAACCCCAAAAACGGAAGTCCACTCCCCGGCGCCGATAGTAGAAGTGTAATCATTTTCAAAAAAGAAACCACTGACCAGGGATCCTTGATTGTCTTGAAATAGATATTGACCGTTGGCTGCAATGGCCGCAGAAAGGTTCGGATAAGTTCGCCGGTCTTGATCAAGCGGGAAGGGAGAATAAGAAAGGAGGTCGGAGACATTCTCCGTCAAAGACGCCAAGGCAAGTTTACAGCCAACCTCAATATCCAACTGATCACTCTCGGCGTTGTATCCCACTCCAATTACGTACAGGAGTCCGCGAGGATGCCTGACCGGAGAACCGCCACCAGCGGGCTGGACGGTAACGATGACTTCCGCGCCACGCTTAAAACTGTTCCTATCGTAGTCTTCTAAAGAAGGATTATTTCCATAGGCTCTAAGACTAAGGGTCCCAGACGTGGAGATGAGTCCACTTTTGAACGCAGACGAATCACTGACGATAAAACTGACGAAATTGTTAGTATAGTTGACGCCGTCAATAGTAAGCGAGGAGATTCGGGTTGAATTATTGAGATATGCCATGTTCAAACCTCCGTGAGTCCAAAGCTTACAAGTTTATGATGTGGCCCAAACTTACTGTACGTGGGCGGCGTTGAGAATACAGCACTTGTATCGACAGTGGAGCCAAAAGTTTGATCAGTGATTCCAACAGCTGCAGCAAGTCCTTTTGCTCGATCTTCGTCCCATTTTCTGAACATCTGATCAAAAGCTATCGCTTGATCATTTTCCATTGGAGACGATATTGCCCAGATATACCGCTGCCTTTGAGACGGCCCAGAAGTCACAGCAGATCCGCTAGCAGAGAACTCAAACGTAGCAGTGCTAGCATAAGTCCTTGGAACCTCGGCTCCCAGGGA
>Ga0129333_10002077_pt1 | contig 18525 bp, 18 predicted proteins | sample CPB6_08_DNA_FD_94474 | JGI IMG/M metagenome (GOLD analysis project Ga0129333, IMG submission 94474) | Freshwater to marine salinity gradient microbial communities from Chesapeake Bay, USA - CPBay_Sum_0.6_0.8_DNA | ecosystem: Environmental > Aquatic > Marine > Coastal | place: USA: Chesapeake...
CGACACCACTGATTACACCTACGAGCGCCAGGTGAACTGGATGAGCGAGTGGCTGGTGGCCAACGATCTGCGTGGACTCACCCTCGTGTGTCAGGACTGGGGCGGCCTCATCGGTCTGCGTCTCGTGGCCGCTCATCCCGATCGCTTTTCCCGCGTCGTGATCGCCAACACCGGACTTCCCACCGGCGATCCCGGACCCAACGAGGCCTTCCTCGCCTGGCGCAAGTTCTCGCAGACGGTTCCGGTGTTCGAGACGTCGAAGATCATCCAGGGTGGCTGCGCCTCGAAGCCGTTGACACCGGAGGTACTGGCCGCCTACGACGCACCGTTCCCCGACGAGGCCTTCAAGGCCGCGCCGCGCATCTTTCCGTCGCTCGTGCCGATCAGTCTCGACGATCCGTCGAGTGCTCCCAACCGCGCGGCTTGGGAGTTCTTCGCGACGTGGACCAAACCATTCGTGTGCATGTTCAGCGATCAGGATCCGGTGACGCGCAACGGCGAATGGGCCTTTCGCAAGGTCGTGCCGGGCAGCGAGGGCATGCCGCACATCACGATCGAGGGCGGCGGTCACTTCCTGCAGGAGGATCGCGGCCCGGAGTTCGCTACGGTCATCAATTCGTTCGTCGCCGCGACGTCCTGATCGACCGTCAGCAACCGGCGAGAACACCGGCCAACGCGTCGTACTCGGCCTGATCGACGCTGAGGTTCCACGCCAACTTCACGCGCACCCAGGTGTCGACGTAGGTGCACCGGTACGAGGCCAGAGGTGGCATCCACTCGGCGGGATCGCGGTCACTCTTCGAACGGTTGGTCGATGCCGTCACGGCGATCAGCGACAAGGGGCTCGACAGGTCGTTGGCGAAGGCCCGACGCTGATCAGCCGTCCAGTTCCAGGCACCGGAATCCCACGCCTCCTTCAATGCGATCACGTGGTCGATGTCGAAACCCGACGGATCGGTGGTCTCGATCCCGTCGTACGCCGAGTACCAGCGTCCGTTGGTCAGCGAACAACCCGAACCGACCTGCGGCGCGATGATGGCCTCGGCGATCAGCACCTCGCGACGCGTGTCGCAGCCGTCGCCGTCGGCGTCGATCCAGTGTCGGAACAAGTCGCGGTCGTAACCGCTCGGATACTCGGGCTCGATGCGCAGGCCCGACAGCAACGACGGATTCGCTGGTGGCGGCGGGGCGGGAGTGTTCGACGGCGGTGCCGCCGTCGGTTCGGGTGCCGGAGCCGTCGTCGAACCCGGTCCAGGGGGCACGACGGGTGCCGCGGTGGCCACCGGTGTGGGTGCGGCGGTGGGAAGGGATGCGGACGGGATGTCGACCGAGTTCGTTGCGGGAACATCGCTCGGGTTCTCGAGCGAACCCTCGGGAGAGCCGTCGGTGGTTCCCTCGACGGGGTCATCCTCGATGCCCGGACTCGTGGTCTCGGAACCGATGGAAGTTGAGGTCGCGGCGACACCCGGAGCTCTCGTCGTCGACACGGACGTCGAGGAATCTCCCTCGGGTCCGCCGTTCACCACCGACGACGCATCGACCGATTCGATTGCCGTCGGAGCGCGATCACCGCCGCCGCAGGCCGACCCGGCGAGCAGCGCGACGACCATCAGGGCGCGGAATCGGACGGAGAGAGACCTCACGTTTCGAGACTAGGGAGTGCCCACCACGCGACGACGGTCGTGCATCAATCGGTCTGACTACTTCATCTTCTCGATGCGTCGGATCTGTGACTCGACGTAGGGACGAATTCGGCGTAATCCACCGTTCTCGATCCAGACGGCCCGCAATCGATGCAGTGCTGCCAGAACGGCCGCGACATCGGGCTGCCAACCACGTCCCCGACACTCCACGATCCACTCGGCGGGAGTCACGTGTCCACGAGCACCGTTGCATCGTCGACACGCCGCGACCTCGTTCTCGAGGATGCTCGGCCCACCCTTGATCCGCGGAACGAGATGTTCGGTCGTGGCCTCCACCAGTCCGACCGCGATCGGCCGACGGCACCAGATGCAGCAGCCGCCGTCGCGCTCGAGGACGAGACGCATCCGCTCGCGTCGCGCCGGGTTCGATCTGGTCGCCACTCACGAATTCCACCAGACGACCCGGTCGCCGGAACGACCCTGACGCACCCGAACCGGCGAGAATGCCCCGGTGACCATCGGGCGCTTCGCACCCTCACCCACCGGAACCCTGCACGTCGGCAACCTCAGAACGGCGCTGTTGGCGTGGCTCGGTGCCCACTCGAAGCGCGGCGAGATGTTGGTGCGAGTGGAGGATCTCGACCGGCACACCAGTGGTCCCGAGCACGAACGCTCCCAGTTGGTCGACCTCCGTCGGCTGGGCCTCGACTTTCCCGAACCAGTGATCCGCCAGAGCGAGAGGTTCGCCCTTTACGAGGAAGCCATCGCCGATCTCGCGTCGCGCGGACTCACCTACGACTGCTGGTGTTCGCGTCGCGAGATCCGCGAGGCGGTCGCCGCGCCGAACGAGCGGTCAGCGGACGAGCGGTCGTCCGGAGCGGGTGCTCCCGAACTGGCCTATCCGGGCACCTGTCGCAACTTGTCGCGAGCGCAGCGGCGCGACCGCGAGGAATCCGGGCGTCGACCGGCCCTGCGACTTCGCGCCGACGGTGAAGCGATCACGTTCCACGATCTCGTCCGGGGCGAGACGACCGGCACCGTCGACGACGTCGTCCTGCGTCGCAACGACGGGGTGCCGGCCTACAACCTCGCCGTGGTGATCGACGACGCCGCCCAGCGCGTGGAACAGGTGGTGCGCGGCGACGACATCGCCTCGTCCACGCCGCGCCAGATCCACCTGCAGCGATTGCTCGGGCTCCCGACACCCGAGTACGCGCACGTTCCCCTCGTGTTGGGAGGCGACGGTGAACGGCTCGCCAAGCGGCACGGTGCGGTGACTCTCGACGATCTCGCGACTCTCGGGATCGCCCCAGCCGTCGTGCGCGACGAACTCCTGTGCTCCGTGGGTCTGTCGGCCGGTGTCGACCTCGACGCGTCGGCGAGAGCGTTCGACTGGCGACTCGTTCCGAGGTCACGGTGGACGATCCCCGACCACTGGCAGACTGGGAAGCCATGACGAACGACCTCGAACTCGTGCTCGGCTACGAGGGCGCCGTGGACGAGCGCACCGGTGTCGAGATGGTGGGTTCCGACCTGCTGGTGGTTCCGTTCTGGACGCCCGACATGTGCACGGCGGTGATTCGGGCCGCCGAGGCCGCCGGCGGATTCGAACCGCAGCCCGACGACCCGGTGCCCGGCCACGAGATCAGCCTGGCCACCATCAGCCCGCGTCTCTACGAGAACCTGATGATCGACCTCGGGACTCGCATCTGGCCACAACTGCAGTCGGTGTGGCCCCTCATCGACTACTGCGGTCTTCGCGACGCGTTCGTGATCAAGTACGCGCTCGACGCCCAACGTGAATTGCGCATCCATCACGACGTCGCGCAGGTGTCGGCGTCGGTGAAGTTGAACGACGACTACCGCGGTGCCGAACTTGAGTTTCCACGGCAGGAGTTCGTGAACAGCGACGTGCCGGTGGGTTCGCTTCTCGTGTGGCCGTCCCTCGTCACCCATCCCCATCGCACCCGCCCACTCGTCGACGGCACCAAGTACGGCTTGACGATCTGGTTCGAGTTGCCCGAGCAGTACGGCTGACGCGACCACTTCGGTACGGGGGTATCCGCCACTCGGCGCTTCGGCGTCACTACTTTCGAAGTCACTGTGGCAGAGAGCGTTCGGCGGCGCGCATCATTCGCACTTCTCACTCTCGCTTCGTTGACGTCGGTCGCGTCGGTGCTGTCGTCGTGTTCGCCCGGTGGCTCGGAGGCCGAAGCCGCCGTCACCACTCCCGGCACGGTGAAGTTGCCACCCTTGCCCGAGCAACCAACGACGGTGCCGCCCCCGCCCACCACCACGCTTCCGCCGCCCACGCCACCGCCGTCGATCCCCGAGATCACCGAGATTCCCGTGGCTCCTCCGCCAGCTCCCATCACCCCCGTCGGCAGGGAGTCCGGAGCCGGGACCGCCGCGGTGCAACAACGACTTCTCGACCTCGGGTTCTGGGTGCAATCGACCAATGGTGACTACGGCGTCAGCACCCGGCAGGCCGTGATGGCGTTCCAGAAGTACAACGGGCTCGATCCCAACGAGACGGTCGACGAGGCGACGGCCGCCGCTCTGAACGCCATGGCGGTGCGGGCCCACGGAGCCTCGAACACCGGCACGTTGGTGGAGGTCGACAAGGCCCGTCAACTGATGTTCATCGTTCAGGACGGTGTGACGCTCTGGACCATCAACGTGTCGACGGGCAGCGGCGTCCCGTTCGTCGAGCGTGACAAGACCGAGTGGGGCAAGTGGGTTCGGGGAGATTCGCAAACACCCGACGGCATTTTCCGCACCGACCGTGAGTTCGAGAAGGGCTGGCGCGAGGGTGACCTCGGTGAGATCTACCGGCCCAAGTACTTCAATGGCGGCATCGCTCTCCATGGCGCGTACGAGGTGCCCGCGTATCCGGCGTCGCACGGTTGCGTGCGACTCTCGACCCCGGCCATGGACTTCGTGTGGTCTTCGGGACTCGTGCCCCTCGGCACCACCGTCTGGGTGCACTCGGGCCGGTAGGAACGGACCCGAACCGTTCGGACAGCGGGTAGGCGCCGGTTGTGCCACGCTGACGTCGTGCTTCCGGTGATCAGTCAAACCAAACCCTGGGCCGACCCCACGCAGTTGTCGGTCAATCGACTGGCGATGCGTCCGACCCGAACGGCCGCTCCCGACGTCGAGACCGCCCGTTGCGGTCGGGAGGCATCGCCGTGGTTTCGCTCGTTGAACGGTGACTGGCAGTTCCGGTTGTACGAACATCCCGACCGGGTTCCTTCGTCGGCCGTGAAGGGAACGACTCCGACGTGGAAGCCGGTGGCCGTGCCCGGCAACTGGACGTTGCAGGGGGTGGATGATCATCCGCACTACACCAACGTGGAGATGCCGTGGCCGAACCGCCCGCCCGGACTGCCCGAGCGAGTCCCGACCGGCGTGTACCGCCGACGATTCACCGTGCCACGCGACTGGCGTCGCGCACGCACGATCCTGCACGTCGGTGGAGCCGAGAGCGTTCACGCGGTGTATCTCAACGGGGAGTTCGTGGGTTACGGAACCGACAGTCGGCTACCGAGCGAGTACGACCTCACCGATCATCTGACGAGCGGAGACAACCATCTCGCGATCGTCGTGATTCGCTACAGCGCCCAGTCGTTCGTGGAGGATCAGGACCAGTGGTGGATGGCCGGACTGCATCGCGAGGTGTTCCTCGAGGCCCGACGAACCGTTCATCTCGAGGCACTGAACGTGGTGGCCGACTGGGATCCCCTCGACTCCGTCCCGAAGTTGTCGGTGACCGCGCGGGTCGGCACCGGTCCGGCATCGTTGGCCCGGGGGTGGCGAACCCGTGCGTGGCTCGAGACGCTGGGTGGAGCTCGACGCAGCGAGGTGACGACGGCCGACGTGCCGCATCGTCACGGAGCGGCCTACGTGTTCGAGGGACACGTCGCCCGAATGGAACCCGCGGTGCGGTCGGTGAAGCCGTGGTCGGCCGAGGAGCCGCAGCTCTACCGGGTGGTGTGCGAACTGATCGATCCCGACGGTGCGACGAGCGAGGTTCTCGTCGAGCGGGTCGGATTCCGGCGGGTGGAGATGATCGACGGACTGATCAGCGTGAACGGGCGCGCCCTCACGATCATGGGAGTGAATCGGCACGACCACCACCCGGATCGCGGCAAGGCGGTGACGGTCGACGACATGCGCGCCGACATCGTGACGATGAAGCGCCACAACGTGAACGCCGTTCGAACCGCGCACTATCCGAACGATCATCGCTTCTACGACCTGTGCGACGAGTACGGGCTGTGGGTGGTCGCCGAGGCGAACATCGAGGCCCACGCCTACAACACGAGCCTGTGTCACGATCCGTCGTATCGCGCCACCTGGCTGGAACGAGCCGGTCGAATGGTGGAGCGCGACCGCAACCACCCGAGCATCATCTTCTGGAGCCTCGGCAACGAATCGGGTTACGGCCCCCATCACGACGCCGAGGCGGCGATGATCCGCAGCCTCGACCCCACGCGCCTGCTTCATTACGAAGGGGCGGTTTTCCACGCCGGATGGAGCAACGGAGGTCTCGCCGTCACCGACGTGGTGTGCCCCATGTACTCGCCGGTCGAGGCGGTGGCGATGTACGCCGACAAGGCTCTCGGGCCGCGCCCCTTGGTGTTGTGCGAGTACAGCCACGCGATGGGCAACTCGAACGGCGGCCTCGCCGACTACTGGAGTGCGATCGATTCGCATCGACAACTCCAGGGCGGATTCATCTGGGAGTGGAAGGATCACGGGATCCGTCAGCGATTGCCGGGCGGAGCCGAACGCTTCGGCTACGGCGGTCAGTTCGGCGACCATCCGAACGACGGCAATTTCGTGGCCGACGGCCTGTTGTCGCCCGACGGCCTGCCGCATCCGGCGATGCAGGAGGTGGCGTGGGTCCACCGGCCGGTGGCCGTGCACGAGGCGGGCTGGAAGGTGAAGGTCACCAATCGTCAGGCCTTTCGCGACCTGCGCTGGTTGAAGGGCGAGTGGACGTTGTCGGTGGCCGGTCGGGTCGTGCGTCGCGGGACGTGGGCCCCCGAGGTTCGCGCCGGTGCCACCGAGATCGTGGAAGCCCCCGCGGTGTTGCGCGACGCCGAGAACGCCGGATTGGGTGACGTGACACTCACGTTCCGTTGGCGGTCGCGCGGCGCCACCTCGTGGTGCGCGGCCGGCCACCTGGTGGCGTGGGACCAGATCGTGTTGCGCAACGGACACGAACCGCGGGCGCCTCGCGGCCTCGCGGTGCCCCGTCGTCATGAGATGGCCGACGACCTGACGCGCTTCATCGGCGCGTCGCCGGAACTCACCCTGTGGCGAGCCGCGGTCGACAACGACGGATTCAAGTTGATGGCCGACGCCCTCGAGCGCATGCGCGTGGGCGGGCCGGCGCTGGCCCGGTGGATGTCGGCCGGCGTCGTGAAGCGTCCGGCGGAGGAACTGGTGCGGCATCGTTGGGGATCGACCGTCGACGCCGACGGCTGGACCACGTTCGTGCACGAGGTCGACGTCCCCGACGAATTGGCCGACTTGCCGCGCATCGGGGTCCGCTTCGAGGTGCCGATGGCGGATCGGTTGCGTTGGTTCGGGCGCGGGCCCTTGGAGAACATGCCCGACCGCAACTCCGGGGCGTTGCTCGACGTGTGGGAGGCCGCTCCCGACGAACTGCCGTACGTCGTGCCGCAGGAACACGGTCTGCGCACGGATTGTCGATGGATGGAGATCGTTCGTGGTCGTCGTCGCCTGCGCATCGAGGCGTTGTCACCGCACTCGCTGCACATGTCGGCGGTTCCGTACCGCACCGACGATCTGTATCGCGCGGCCGACGTCACGGAACTGTCGAGGTTCGGCGGTCTCGAGGTTCACGTCGATGTGGCGCATCGGGGAGTCGGCACCGCCAGTTGCGGACCCGATGTCGCCGAGCGATTCAGGATCGGGGCCGGTACGCATCGGTTCGCGTACCGGTTGCGTCTCGCGTGATCGGCGAGTTCTAACGTTTGCGGCGGACGCGTAGCTGATGGTCGCTCGCCGTGAGACAGCGACCCGACTCGAGGTCGAACTTCCATCCGTGCAACGTGCAGGTGAGCGTGTTGCCGTCGACCTCGCCGAACGACGACAGGTCGGCGCGGCGGTGCGGGCAGTAGCGTTCGACCACCCAGTCGCCGAGTTCGATCTCGGGTGACGGCGGCGGTGGCGCGTTTCGTGCCGCCGCCTCGGCCTCGGCTCGTTGCATGCGCTCGACGCTCAGTGATTTGAAGAAGTTGTAGAGATACTCGTTGTACTCGCCGCGGCGCCACGCCCGAAACCGGCACGACAGGAACAACTTGTCGCTCCAGTCGACCGATCCGTTGGCGACCACGGTTTCGACGAGACGACGGTCGATCTCGAAGCGGAAGTCGTGGTCCTCGCCGATCCACTGACGCACCTGACCCTTGGGGAAGTCGATCAGGATCGGTAGATCGCCGGCGCGCAACAGGCAGGCACCGCCGATTCCGGCCCGCAACGACGGCGCCATCGCGAGCAACGGCTCCCACCAGGCTCGCAACGTCGCCACCAGATCGGTGCTGGGCGGAGCCCATGACTCCTTGATCGCGGCGATGCGGTCGGACCAGTCGGCCTGATACGCCCGGAGGTACGCCTCCTTGTGATCGAAGGGCGCTCGCACCTCGTCGTCGTCGAACGGATGCGTGATCGAGGTCGTGTCGCCGTCGAGCGTGATCGTGGTGCCGGGAACGTTCGGCACACCCCGACGACCGGCGGTGGCGAGTCGGGCGAGGAAGCGCGTCTGATCGGGAAAGATCGACAACTCGTCGCCGGTGATCAGGTTGTAGACGAACAACTCGTCGTCGAGGAAACACGGAGGAACGGCCGAGGGAACAACGTGGCGGGCGTCGAGTGCCTCCACGTAGCGCAACGCTCGGGTGAACTGACTCTCCACTTTCTGGTCGACCAACCGACGCTTCTGTTCGTCGGGCATTTCGTACACCATCGGAAACCAGATGGCCCCCGAGAACTGCAGCCAATGAAGGTCCACCGCACCGTGTCCGCGCAGGGCGGAGACGTCGCTCGTCCGGCAGTCGTTCTGGTTCACGAGGCGATGGGCACCGTCCGACACCACGAGAGCGGAATCGCCACCGGGACCGTCGGCGATCGCGGTTTCGACGTGAATCGCCACGCGCAACCCGTCACCCAGATCGTGTTCCACACCGTTCCTGGTGCGAACGAACTCCGAGAAGCCGATGGATCGCAGACGACGCTCCATCTCCTGGGTGGGGAAATCGGGCAGGAGAATCGGGGTGTGGCGGGGGATGTTCTGCTTCAGCCACTCCTCGTCGAGATGGTCGCCGTGAAGATGCGAGACGTAGAGGAACGAGGGTCGGCGGATCGCATCGGCGAGTTGTCGGGGCAGTTGGTCGTTGCGCGGAAACGGGAACCACGACGCGAAGAACGCCGGTTCGAACCAGGGATCGCACAGGATCGTGCCTTGGCGCGTCTCGATGAAGATGCCGGCGTGGCCGATCGAGGTGGCGCGCACGAGGTCAAACTACCGAGAGACGTGGTGTCGCTCGGGTGCGATGGGTCACGGAACCGGGGGATCGACGAACTGCTTGCCGCCGCGCGCCACGTGCTCGGTCCACTTGGTGCCGTTCCAGTAGCGCATCTCGAATCGTCCCGACGGGTCCTTGTACCAATCGGCCGGCACCGCCGGCGTCGAGGGAGCGGCTGATTGTGCCGGTTGTGCCGGTTGCTGAACCGGTTGCTGCACGACCGGCTCGACGGTGGGCATCACTTGCGTCGGTGTGACGTTGGGTGAGACGTTCGGCGACGCGGCCACGGGAGAGGGCGACACCGCGGTGGGCGTGACACTGGTGGCGGAAGCCCAACCTCCGGATTCGGCGACTGGTTCGCCCCGGTTCGTCGTGGCGGTGGAGTTCGACGCCGAGGTCGCACTCTCGCGCTCGAGGAAGGCCACCACGTCGCCCGCGGTCGAGACGATGGTGAGAACGGTCCATCCTTCGGCCGACAGGGTGTTGAGTTGGTCGGCGAGCACGGCATGGTCGGACACGGGAACCGAGACGGAACGGAAGCTCTTCACGAACGGGAGTGTATTCAGGCGCCGGGAGGGCCGTCTCCGCAGACCCGTCCGTCGGCGAGGGTGATCACCCGCTCCACCCGGTCGACGAACGACAGTTCGTGCGTGGCAACGAGGAGAGTGGCACCCTCGCTGGCCGCCTCGTCGAGAAGACCGAGCAGCGCCGAACGTCCGTCCGTGTCGAGTCCGACGAATGGCTCGTCGACCAGGAGCAGGTCGAAAGGTCGAATGAATCCGATGGCGAGGGCCGCCTTCTGTTTCAGACCCCGGCTGAAGCGGTGCGGTAGGTCGTCGGCGCGTTCGTAGATGCCCAGCAGTCCGAGCAGATCGGCGGCCCGTTGCTCCCAATGGGTGACGCCGTGCAGACGGGCCACGTACTCGAGGTGCTCCCACACCGAGAGGTCATCGTAGAACGCCGGCGAGTCGGCGACGTAACTGAGTCGTCGGCGAGCAGCGAGCGACGCCGGTGGTTCGTCGAACACCCGCATCTCACCGTTCGTGGCGTCGAGCAGACCGGCCGCGATGCGCAGAAGGGTCGTCTTTCCGGATCCGTTGTGACCCAGCAACGCCACTCGCTGACCGACCTCCACCCGAAGGGTCGTCTCGTGCAGGGCGGGTCCGTCGCCGTAGTCCTTGGCCACGCCACGCACGTCGAGTGCGGCCGTCGGCAACTCCGGCCGATCGTCGGAGTCGGTCGACGAAGCGCGGTCGGTGACGTCTCGCGACGGTGGTCTCGGGTGACGGCTCATCGGCGTGCTCCTGTCGTTGTCATTGGGTGATCCCTCCTCGACTCTCCCGCTGGGCCTGGGTCAACCACGCCCGTATCGCGTCGCGTCGGTGTGTCCAGGCCAGCACCAGGAGAAAGCCGAGGACCACGGCGATCGTGATGCGCGCCGCGGCCGCCTCGGCACCGTCGCCCGACTCGACGGCGGCTCGGGCCGCCACGAGGGGTAGACCTCCGGCGATCGACAGAGCCACCGGCCACGCCGACCGAACGATGTTCATGGTGCCGGCGACCTCGGGCGGCATGAAGTTGTTCTTCGTCGACGACGCGATCGGATCCGGTGCTCCCGACACCACGTTCACCACCGCACCAGCCAATCCGCCGACCATCGCGGGTGCCGCGACCAACACGGCCAGCAAGGGACTCTCGGAGTACGACACCACCCCGGCGATCGCGACCATCGGCACCAGCGAAACCCCGACCGACGGAAGGAGCAGACGCACGTACAACGTTCCGCGTTCGAGCGGCATCGCGTCGGTGCGGTCGCCGTGGTCGACTTCCTGGGCGAGAGGTTCCACCAACTCGAGTCCGACCACGAAGAGTGCGACTCCCGAGACGACGATCGCCGCCGTGGTTCCGTCGAGTGCCGAGCGCGCGGCGAGTCCGGCCACGATCGCCAGACCGACGATTCGAAGGAGCCGTCCGACCGGGAAGCGCAGCAGGCCGTGCCAGGCGCGCCGATGCTCGGCGCGACGCCCACCGTTCCGGCGCAGGCGAATCCACGGTCGGGTCCTGGTGCGTTCGTGCCCGAGTTGTCGGCGCAGCAGCATCACGGTGCGCAGGTCCTGCAGAGTCACCGCGAATCGCAACTGAGCGACGAGGGATGTGCGTCGTGAGAGGGCCTCGAGCGACATGCGTCCGACCACCGCGAGCCCGATCATCGCAACCACGATCACGACGGCCACCGACACGAGATCGATCGGGTCGGTGCGCTCTCCCCAGAGTGCGAGATCGCCGAGAGTGTCGAACGGTCCCGTGAACTCTGCCACCGCCGCGGAGGACTGCCAACCGACCACGACGAGTGCGGCGAGTGTCGCGATCCACGGACGGAGCCGCGAGCCGTGCGTGGCCAGTGCGATTCCCACGTGGGCGGCCCCCACCGTCGCCCCGAACACCGCACCTGACGAGGCCCACGCCAGTTCGGTGCCGGGCAACCGACGACCGGCCAGTTGTCCGGCGAATGCTCCGGCCATCGATCCGGCGAACACCAGCGACCGCAGTCGCTGCGCGGCCGGTCGCAGAAGGACGGCGCGTCGACTCACCGGCGCACTCAGTAGCAATCGCACGTCGGCTTCCTCCAAGGACAGCGGTCCACCGCGACTGCCCGAGCGCAGACCCATGGCGACGGCCAACGCGGCGACGACCCCGAGCCAGACGCCGCCGCGTTCGAGCACATCGGCCGCGGTGGCGACCGACGCTTCCTCGTCGGGAACGAATCCGGAGACGAAGAGTGCGCCTCCACCGAACACGAACGCCGCGAGATACGCGCGGTACAAGGCCTCGAACCACTCGAGTTCGGCGAGACGGTTACGTCGCCGTTGGCGGCGCAGTTCGCCGACCGTTCGGCGCATCTTCGGAGCCGTCGCCACCTCGAGCGCTCGGCGGTCGGGTGGCGCCTCGCCGGTGGCGACCGGTCGCGTGTCGTCGCTGGCCCAACCCGACCAAGACGCCACGAAGAGACGGGGAGCGACGATTCCGGCGTGCTCGAGGGCCAGCGCGTTCAGGCAGGCCGAGACTCCCGAGCCGCACGACACGATCACGTCGTCGGCGAGGTCGGCTCCGAATCGACGGAAGTGACGTCGAAGCGTCCCGACGTCGGCCAGTCGGCCGTCGCGCAGGACCGCGTTCCATGGTGCGTTGAAGCCGTTCGGAAGATGACCCGGTCGTCGATCGATGGACGCGGCTTCTCCGGTGAAGCGCTCGGGCGTCCGTGCGTCGAGCATCACCGTTCTCGTGGCGTCGAATCCTCTGTCCACCACCTCGTGAACGTCGTCGATCGATGCGAGACGCTCCGATGGCCACTCAGTGGGAGTGAACGCGGCGTGCGCGGTTCGCACCTTTCCGGTCTCGATGAGGTCGGGATGTCTCTCCCGCCAGGCCGCGATACCCCCGTCCAGCAGGGCGGCGCGACGTCCCACGAAACGCAGCATCATCACCAGGCGGCTGGCGGTCATGCCTCCGGTGTCGTCGTAGGCGACGACGATCGCGTCGTCACCGATTCCGAGTCGACCCATCGACCGAGCGAAGTCGATCGGGTCCGGGAAGGGATGCCGGCCTTCGTTCGCGGGTCGGCCGTGAGCGGCCAGATCGTTGTCGATGTCGACGAACACCGCACCGGGAACGTGGCCGGCCTCGTGCTCGGCACGTCCGTCACGACCGTCGAGATACCAGCGAACGTCGGCAACCACGACGGGTGACCCCTTGGCCCGAAGAGCATCGAGGGTCTCGACGTCGATCACCAGCGGAATGTCGCGATCGGTGTCTCCGGTCACCGGGTCATCCTCGCACCCCGACCCACGTTCGGCCCCCATTCGCGACGGAACGCCGCAATACTGAGGGTGTGAGTGCGTCGTCGATGCAGGTGTTCGCGTCCTTGCTCGCCGTCGTGGCGCTCGCCGGCACCGTGCTGTTGTTGGCGTGTCGGCTTCTCGCCCCCCGTTGGACTCCGGCCGAACGAGCCGTGAACGCGGTTCACGAATCGGCGCTGTGGCTGGCGTGGCTGGTGGCCGCCACGGCGACCGTCGGCAGCCTCTGGTTCAGCGAGGTCGCCGATTACGTGCCGTGTCGACTCTGCTGGTTTCAGCGCATTTGCATGTACCCGCTGGCGGGCATCCTGTTCGTTGCCGCTTGGCGCCGCGATCGTTCGGTTCGTTGGTACGCACTGCCGTTGCTCGTGGCCGGTGTCGGCGTTTCGTCGTACCACTCGCTCATCGAATGGAAACCCTGGCTCGACTCCGGTGCCTGTGGTGTCGGACCATCGTGCACCGACGTCTGGTTCAGACGTTTCGGATTCCTGACGCTCGCGGTCATGGCACTCGTCGCCTTCGTGGCGATGTTGGTGTTGTTGTTCGTCACACCTCGTTCGACGAGCGACGACGAATCAGATGACGTCGCGTCTGTTGGAATGAACGCACGAGGACACGAGTCGTCGGAAAGGATCGGTGTGTGATGGCCGGAGAACGATCGAAGAGGTCGGGTGGTTCCGACTCCCGTGCTCGTTGGGTGATTCTCGGCGTCGCCGCGGCCATGGTCGTCGGTCTGGTGTTGTCGATCGTTCTGGGTGGCTCGGACGATTCGTCGGACGAGACGCAGACGGGGACGATCCAAGTGGTCGGTGATCCGTTGCCGTTCACCGATGATCCGGCGAACGACCCGGCGGTGGGAACGAAGGCTCCCGCGTTGAACGGTGTTTCGTTCGACGGAACGCCGGTGTCGATCACGCCCGGCGACGGTCGCCGCTATCTGGTGCTGTTCCTCGCGCATTGGTGCCCGCACTGTCAGGCCGAGGTGCCCAGACTCGTCGATTGGTACGAGAGTGGTGCCGTTCCCGATTACCTGAACGTGGTGGCCGTGAGCACCGCGGTGGCGTCGGACCGCCCCAACCACCCGCCCTCGGAGTGGCTCGACCGTGAGAGGTGGCCGTGGCCGGTGTTGGTGGATTCCGACAGCTTCGAAGCCGCCGCCGCCTACGGTCAGAGTGGCTTTCCGTACTTCGCGCTGATCGACGAGGACGGCACCGTGCTGGTTCGGTTCGCGGGGGAGATCGAGACGCCGCAACTGGAGGCCGTTCTGGACTCGGCGTTCCCGACCTGATGTCGGCTCAGGGGTCTACGGTTGCGCCGTGGACCTCACCGACCTGCAGCACGTGATCGAACGCACCTACGGAGAACGCGATCGCGCCCGGGGCGTGCCCTCCACCGTGGCCTGGCTGGCCGAGGAGATGGGCGAACTCGCCCAGGCGGTGCGCAAGGGCAACCGCGAGCAACAGATCCACGAGTTCGGTGACGTGCTGGCGTGGGTGGCCACGCTGGCCAATCAGATGGGAATCGATCTCGCAGAAGCCGCCGCTCGTTACGCCGAAGGTTGCCCCACCTGTTCGGTGTGCCCGTGCCGGTGCTGACCGCCGGACCCCGTGGCTACCGTGTCCCCGATGGCCGTGCCCGACCCGTTCGACGATCATTTCGACGACGACACCGATGACGACTCCGACGACGGTGATCGCCCGGGTCTGACGCCCGACGACGCCTACACGGTGTCCGAACTCGCTGCCGAGATCAAAGAGGTTCTGGGCGAGGTGTATCGGGGCGGCATCTGGCTGCAGGGTGAGATCAACGGCCTGAGCATCAAGAACGGCAACAGTTACTTCACGCTTTCCGAGATCACCTCCGACGGTCAGCGCGTGAAGATCGACGCCTCGTTCTGGAAGGGCGATCGTCAGAAACTGTCCGCCAAGATGCGCGCCGCCGGAATCGATCTCGCCAACGATCTGAAGGTCCGCGTGAAAGTGACCGTCGACTTCTACGCGCCTTTCGGCAAGTTGTCGGTGCACGTGAAGGACATCGACCCGCGGTTCACCCTCGGCGAACTGGCTCTCGAACGCGAGGCCCTGGTGCGCCGCCTGAAGGACTCGGGTGCCTACGACCGCAACAAGGGAACCTCCCTGTCGCCGGTACCCCTGCGCGTGGGTGTCGTCACGAGCGCCTCGAGCGCGGCGTGGGCCGATTTCTTGGAAGGCATCGAGGAGTCCGAGATCGGCTTCCAGGTCATGTTGGCCAATGTCTCGGTGCAGGGCGACCTCGCCGTTGGGCAGGTGAGTCGGGCCATCCGGGCCCTGTCACGACGCGACGATCTCGACGTCGTCGTCGTCATTCGCGGCGGTGGCGGCAAGGACGAACTCTCCACGTTCGATGCCGAACCCATCGCTCTCGCCATCGCCGAGTCGCCGTTGCCGGTCTTCACCGGAGTCGGCCACGAGATCGACACGTCGGTGGCCGACGAAGTCGCGTTCCGTCGATTCAAGACACCGACGGCCGTGGCCACCGGTCTGGTCGAGATGGTGAACGAGTGGGTGGGTCGCACCGAGGAGGCATGGCTGGGCATCGCCGTCCGAGCCACCGAATCCACCGCCGCCGCCTCGGCGGCTCTCGATCTGCGGGTGGCCAACGTCGCGGCCCGTGTGCGACTCGGCGTCGATCGGGCCGACGAACGCCTCACCGGACGCGTCGATCGTCTCGGTCGGGCGTCCTCCGGTCGACTTCGCTCGGCCCGGGTTGACTGCGACGGTTTGGAGGTTCGCCTCCGTCTGCTCGACCCGCGCGAAGTGATGCGCCGCGGATGGTCGATCGTGCGGCGAGCCGATGGTCGAGCCGTTCGTTCGATCGGCGAGGTCGGCGTCGGCGAAGCCGTGAACGTGCATCTGGCCGACGGCACGCTGGCCGCCACAGTCGACGGGGTCACGTCCGCGTGAGAATCTCGAAGAAGGAGAACCGATGATGAGCACGACCGATCCGAAGCAGTTGGGGTACGCCGAGGCCCTCGCCGAACTCGACGCGATCCTGCGCGAACTCGAGCAGCCCGACGTCGACGTCGACGTGCTCGCCGCCAAGGTCGAGCGTGCGGCGGCACTCATCGAGGTGTGCCGCGACCGGATCGGCCGGGCCCGTCTGCAGGTCGAGAAGGTGGTCGGCGAACTGGCCGACTGACGGGGGCGTTCCGGGCTTCGCCCCTAACCTGACGATGTGGCGTCACCCCCCTCGTCGCTGATCGATCTGGCTCGGCGGGTCACCGATCGAATCGATGCGATTCTCGGTGCCGAAGAGACCCGATGGACGAGTTTCGACCCCGATCTCGCGGCTCCCGTGGCCGAGGTGCGACGACTGGTGGGCTCGGGTGGCAAGCGACTTCGGCCGGCCTTTTGCCACTGGGGATTCGTCGGTGCGGGTGGTGACCCCTCGTCGCCGTCACCGCTCGACGCGGGAGCCGCCCTCGAGTTGCTCCACGCCTTCGCCCTGTTCCACGACGACATCATGGACGGCGCCACCAGTCGACGCGGTGCCCCGGTCACCCACGAGGTCTTCGCCGACGTTCACCAGCGAGGCAACAGCAGCGGCGAATCGCGTCGATTCGGCGAGGGCATCGCGATCCTGGTGGGCGACCTCGCGTTCGTGTACGCCGATCGACTTCTCGACGGCGCCCCGCCGGAAGCGCGCGAGATCTGGCACGAGTTGCGCATCGAACTGAACATCGGACAGTTGCTCGACATCATGGGCTCGGCCACCAACGATCGCCGTCGGACGAAGGCCGAGCGCATCTGTCGCTACAAGAGCGGCAAGTACACGATCGAACGTCCCCTGCACCTTGGTGCCATGCTCGCCGCGCCGCGCCGACGGGACGAACTGCTGCCGGCTCTCAGTCGGTACGGGCTGCCGTTGGGCGACGCCTTCCAGATGCGCGACGACGTGATGGGGGCCTTCGGAGACACCGCCGTCACCGGAAAGCCGGTCGGCGACGACTTCCGCGAGGGCAAGCCCACACCCCTGCTCGCCATCGCACACGAACGCGCCGACGAGGCGCAACGCGCCGTGCTCGAGCGAGTCGGCCGAGCGACCCTCGATGACGACGAGGTCGCCCGCGTGCAGCAGGTGGTGATCGACTGCGGTGCGCTCGACGAGATCGAGCGAACCATCGCGCGTCTCTCCGACGAGGCCGTCCTCGCACTGACCGGGATCCCCCTGGGTGGGGAGGCGGCGGAGCGTCTCGAGGAACTCGCTCGTTACGTGAGTGATCGGCAGGTCTGACCTACCATGCCTTCCATGTCGAGGATCCTCCGTGCCGTCGTTTTCGTGCCGAGCATTGCCGTCCTGCTCGTCGCGTGCGGGGGCGGTGGTGACTCGGTCGACACCCTCCCGGTGATCACCGCTCAGGCCCCGGTCACGGCCGCGGCGACGCCGTCCGCCGCGGTGACCACCACCACGCTCGCGCAGCAAGCCGAGTTCTACACGATCCAGCAAGGCGACACTCTCTTCGGCATCGCCGAGGCCTTCGGTGTGACGATGGACGAACTCATCTCGTTCAACGCGATCGCCGACCCCGACGCCATCCAAGCGGGACAACGCATCCAGATCCCGCCGGGTGGAACGCCGCCCACGCCGACGGCACCCACCACCACGTCCACCACCGGCGCCCCGTGACACGACTGCCGGTGCCGCCGGTGGCCGATTCGTAGACTGCCGTCATGACCCTCTCGGAGTCGTCACCCAAGTTCTGGCCCACGCTCGAACATTGGTCGGTGAAGATTCCTCTCGACACCCCCCATCCCCGGATGGCGGCACTGGCCGACACCGGGTTCGTGATGTTGACGCCCATGCCCGTCGAGGTTCCGCCTCACGAGTGGGAGTCACTCGAGTACATGGACTGGAAGAGCGGTGGCGACACGAACTTCGCGCCGCTCGCATCGGCCGACGGTCAACTCGATTGCCGTGGTTTCTGGGACAAGGGCAAGACCGACAAGGACGCCATCTGGACCTCCAACGCCGAGAAGGCTCCCACGCTGAAGAACTACGTCGACTCGGTGGGCGCCAACTTCGGGCGGGTGCGAATCATCAAACTCGAACCGCAGGATCGTGACTCGGCGATTCGTTCCATTCATCGCGACGACAACAACCGTTTCAACCCCGACGACGAGGGTTGGGTGGTGCGCACATGGGTCGAACTCACCGACAGCCCCGACAGTTACATGCTGCTCATGGACAACGGGCCCGACGGCCTGCCCGATCCGTCCACCGAGCGGCGCGTCCCGCTGGCCAAGGGAGCGCGTTTCGTCGTCGACACCCAACGCCTGTGGCACGTCGTGGTGCACCCGGCGGCGCGGGCTCGCTACGCCCTCATCACCAGCTTCGAGAGCGGTCCGGCCCTCGAGCGCTGGATCGAATCCGAGCGCGCGGCCTAACCCGGGTCAGGCGCCGCGACCGGCGGCGACGATCTCGGCGATGTCG
>Ga0129333_10002079_pt1 | contig 18522 bp, 20 predicted proteins | sample CPB6_08_DNA_FD_94474 | JGI IMG/M metagenome (GOLD analysis project Ga0129333, IMG submission 94474) | Freshwater to marine salinity gradient microbial communities from Chesapeake Bay, USA - CPBay_Sum_0.6_0.8_DNA | ecosystem: Environmental > Aquatic > Marine > Coastal | place: USA: Chesapeake...
ATCGACAGAAGTCATAAGGGAGGTAAGGAGGTCAACAGCTCTGGCAGTCATTTCGTTTTATACAGATATCGAGGCTTATCCTTATATCTGTTTAAATCCTTATATCTGTTTAAAAAGGTTTAAGGACTAACGGAGATATATAAATAAAGGGATGACTACCGCTAAGCAGTTTCAGAAGATTAAGAATAGCGAGGCCTATTCAAAGGAAAAAGAAAGGATTAGTACTTATATTAAAAATCGATATGCGACTGATGAGGAGTTTAGACAAAGGCTTATTGCAAATGCTAAGGCAAGAAAACAAAGATTGAAAGACAATCAAAACGTTTAAAATGATTTAAGGATTTAACAAAAAATATTATATGTGATAATAATAAAAGTGATGAGTTCTAATAATTTTATGGCGGAATATATGAGGAATTACAGGGAAAGAAATAAGGAGTTTTATGAGAAGGAAAAAGCTAATTATAAAAGTAAATATCAAAATGACCCTGACTATAAGGAATACAAAAAGAAAAAAGCTCTTGAAAGATACTATCGTATCAAAACAGAAAAACAAGGAAATCAAGTTTCAGTCAATTAATTTTTTTTTACTAATTATTTAACAAAAAAAATGATTTAAGGGTTAATATCCATATTTTATATACAAGAAAAATAATGTTGGGTAAGGATAAGATGATTAAAATAGAAGTTGATGAAACGTTTAAAAAATCTTTTGGTTACCCTAATTTATATGAAATTATTAATAATGATGTTATGGTTTATCTTATTAATAACTGGTCACAAATAGAGTTAAAATTAAATAAAGATTGGGATATCGATTATAAACCAAAAGCAATTATGAGCAAGTATTATAACTCTTATAAAAAAGACAAAATGATTAATATCAAATATAAGAAAAGCGAAAAATACGATAGTAAAATTGGACGTTTTTTTTGTAATTCTGGCATTGGTATTCAATCACTACCAAGAGAAATAAGACATACTATTTGCAAAGGTCTTTATATCGATTTAGATTTTAAAAATTGTCATCCTTCTATCCTTCTTCAATTATGCAAGTTTTATAATATTGAATGTCCTAACCTTGAATATTATGTAAGTAATCGTGAAGAAATGCTTTCAAATATTAGTGAAGGTATTAAATGTGATAAGAAATTATCTAAACAGTTTTTCTTATGTGCCTTAAATGGTAACAAGAATCATTATGACGTTAAAAACTGGAATACTATCTTATATGAATTTGAAAACATACACGATATGATTGCTAATAAACCAGAATTTAATTTCTTATCAGAAGAAGTTAAAAAAGTTCATAAAGATAATATTAATGCAAAAGTTGTTAATCGTATTCTTTGTTATATCGAAAATGAATGTCTTAAAGTCCTTTTTAAAGTTCTTGACGAATATAAATGTTTTGATTATGAAGTTAATGATAATATTTATAAGGTTTGTTCTTTATGTTTTGATGGTCTTCAAGCATTAGATAATCATAATAATAGGGAATTATTTACACCTGAATTTTTTAAGATGGTAAGCACTGTAATTAAAAATAAGGTTGGCTTTGATTTAGATATTGCAATCAAGGATTTTGATGAAGCTTTACAACTACCTGATAATTACAAGAAAATGAATGAAGAAGATAATATTATTAATGATGATATTGAGGCAATGAATTATGTGTTAAAAATTTATGGTTATAATTATATTTATTCAAATGGTTCTCATTATGTTAAAAATGGGTATTTTTGGACTAATGATAAATTTCTTATTGAGAAGATATTAAACGAGAATATAAGAGATTGTAATCTTAAAATTAAAAGTGGTAATAGTGAAAGGAGTTATTCAGGATTCGCATCTAATCTTAATAAATGTAGGAAATTAATTATGAGTAATGGTTTTAAAGTTGATGATAATTTTATTAGTTCTAATCTTAAAAAGTCTATTTATTACCTTCCTTATCGTAATTGTGCTTATTGTTTTAAAGATGGTAAAACTTATAATTATGATGATTTAGATATTAATTTTATTTCATATATTGATCGTAATTTTCCTAAATTTAATCAAGACGATTATGATGAATTAATTCAAAAAGTTTTAAGACCTATCTATCCCAATGAAGAAGAAATGATTTTTAATGCTCATTGTAAAGCAAGAGCATTGGCAGGTTGTTTTAAAGATAAATTCTGGTATGCATTTACTGGTGAAAGAAATTCTGGCAAGGGTGTTGAAACTGGACTTTTAAGAGGTGCGTTCAAATGTTTTGTCCTACCTTTTGATGCTAAAAGCCTTATTAATAATAAATTTGGTAATGCTTCAAGTGAAACAGCTTTATCGTGGGTAGTTGATAAAGCTAATGCCAGAATTATTATATCCAATGAAATTGATGAAAATGCTACATTAAATGGTTCATTTATCAAACTTTTGGCATCAGGAGGTGATGAAATAGAAGCAAGGAAGTTATTTAGTAACCTTCAATTACTTGAGCCTCAATTTACAATGTTCCTATGTTGTAATTCCTTACCTAAACCAGCAGATAAGGGTAAGGATTGTTTGGAAAATTTAATTAATTTCGAGTATAAGTCTAAATTTGTCAATCAAGAAGAATATGATAAAAATAAAGGTAACAGTTATTTTAAATTAGCTGATAATAATATTAAAAGCGACCTAATAACACAAGATAGAATTATTGATGCTTATTCTTGGTATATTTTTAAAAATTTTGATATGAATCGTCAGCCTATACCTGAAATCATTAAAGAAGATATGAATTTAACTAAAGATGATGATGAAGAAACACTAACCCAATATATCATTAATAATTATAGACATACCGATAACAAGAAAGACGTTTTAACTACTGATTTTATATTTGATGATATAACAAGCAAAGATCAGTATTCAGATTTAACTAAAGATTATGTTTCTAAGACTTTTAAAAAGATGAATATAGGCTTTTATAAAGACCAATTAATCATTGATGGAAAAAGAAAAAGGGGTTATTCTAATGCAATTAAGCTTTAACAAAAAAATACACGGGATACACAACTACACGGCAGGGTTCAACCTTATATAAATAATATATATTAATATTTATTATTTTTTTTATTAAATATATATATAATTACTAACCCTACCTAAAAGATGTGTATCCTGTGTATATATATTATATTACCATAATATATATATATAAAAAAAAAATTTAAAAAAAATGAGACCAAAAAAAAGGTGTGTATATTTCTTGTAAAAAGGCGTGTATTTTTTTTAAAGGTCTCCATCTCATAAAAAGGTTTAAACAGATATAAAGACATAGCTACATATCTGTTTAAAGCCAATGGAGATAGATGATAAGTATATCAGTAATTCAATCGAATTATATGACGATGTATGGATTAGGACTGATGGACTTACTCAAATAAGAAATAAATTCGAATTACTTCATAAGACCGTCAAATACCTTACCAATAAACCACTTTCATCTGAGTTATTAGATATCTCAGGAGAATCGATCAGATATAAGACCTGTATTTGCTCGTGTAGCAAATGTGAGAATGTTTATATAATTGAAGATCAAGAGACAAACACTAAATTTGCAGTTGGTAGTCAGTGTATTAAAAAGTTTAAAAATAAGAAATTGTCATCACAACTTCACCATCATACAAAGGCTGATAAATGTAGATTATGCCAAACTCCACTTATGAAATCTTATAATCCTCATATTAATATAAATAGTCGAAAAGGCTTTGACGTTTGCTTCGACTGTCATAAAATTAATTATAAAAATAAATCACTTTACCATATTGACTAATTCGACTCCGTTGTTTAATTTAATGGTCTGAAATCTCCAACCTTTGACCTCATTTCTGATACGAAAACGGAAGAAATTAGGAGTTTCCCTATTATGGATATACTCATATCCGTGGTCTTTTAACCATTTCTTAGCTTGATTAAAGGTAAATTTTAAACGGGGAAATAGAACTGCGTGAAGAAGGCTTTTCTTACCTCTGTCTTCTGGTAATGGTTTATCAAGAATTGGCATTCTAATTATATCAATTATTTTATAATTTTATCGATCTCTTTCTTATAAGGAGGGAAAGGACATTTAGGACTCATAATATCAATATTTTTTGTGTAATGCTTGCAATTTTTGATTATAGGTATTATCATTTTACTCTTAGCTGTAGTTATTGGTTTCCCATTAAGCTCATTTGGTACAAAACCTAAATATAAATAGGTTGGGACTGAAACCAAGTCAGCTAACTTATGATAGAAATAAATAAGATGCTTTGATGCTATCGGTGGGAAATATTTCAATAATTCATTAAATTCAGTCTTATCAGCATCAGTTATGATACTCTTACATTGTTTAATCGTATAAGTATCTTTTAAAAATATCATTTTACTAACTTTTTTAAGATTATCATTTTTGTTAAAAAAACTTTTGACTTTATTCCTACCAGAATCAGATATATAAGGGACTATCATATAAATATCAATGTTGACCTTTTTACCACTATCAATATTAATACCTGCAATTGTTGAACTCATCTGGTCTCCAGAATAAACACAATCATCTATAATCATAAGATTTGCTTTTTCTTCAGTTATCTGATTTAAATTATCAATTGGTTTAATTTGTAAAACCCCATCAGTATAATGGTGTAAGAATAAGACCACATATTGGTATAACCAATAATTAGATTTTGTTAATATCTCACCTTTTAAAGAGATATAACAATAAACGATATTACCAGATATCATCTTTAACATATCATTTAAAAGTTTATGTATTCTGCTTGTAAATTCCTCAAAAGAAATAACATCAGTATTATCTAAAATCTTCTTAGTTACAGCTCTAACCTTAGGGTCACATTTTTCTAAAAATTTAGCAACTTGCTCAGGATCCAAAGGATGGTCTTTAGGTATTCTCGTGAATGTAGTTTTTAAGAGGTCTTTAAATGCATCATCCTTGGATTTCTTAACAGGCTCAAGTTTAATTTCAGGGGCTTTTGCGCTTGCGCTCGCCTTTGGCAACGGCTTAGGGGCTGTTGCAGGTTTAGGAGCTGAAGGTGGCTTAGGAGCTTTTAACGGCTTAGGAGCTGTTGCAGGCTTAGGAGCTGGAGGAGGCTTTGCAGGTTTAGGAGCTGTTGCAGGTTTAGGAGCTGAAGGAGCTTCCTTTTTAAAACTACTAAAATCGTATTTGACACTCTCGAGGAAATCAATCATACTTTTTTTAGTTTTATAATCAGTAATTTTAATGGTCTTGTCAACTGTTTTTAAGAATCTGATAGCCTCTTTTAAATCTTCAACTTTAATGTTATTCATCTTTATTAAAATGGAATAAAAAAAAAATTAAAAGAAATTATTTATCTTAGCATCCCGAGTAACAATCATAAATTTATCTTTCTTTGGTTTGAAATATTCACGAATAACCTCCAATGTTTCATCAACCTTCAAGTCCCCACAAGTGAAGTAGTTGATATAAACGGTCTTACTAATCTCATTAATATGAAATGTGATATTACTTAAGCTGATAATCTGGCAAATGGAGTAGCCTACGATATCTCTTTCACGGTTAAAGTCATCATCAGGGAAATATTCGATTAGTGGATCCCCCTTCCTGGTCATATCACCAATCAAGCAGATATCATCGATTAGTTTATTCAAGCTTTTAATATTTGTGATTTCACCGTTGCAATCATCTAAGTCAATAAATAACTCAAAACCAAAGACCATTATTAATGTATATAAAGAAAATAATCTACATATGGTAGATTCCAAGTTTCTTACCACGATTATTATAATGACCTAAATTCTTAACATTACCAGGACCAGAATATTCACCTAATCGTATCTGTTTCCCTCTTTGATAATCGCCATAAATCTCACCTCCTTTTTCAACTGCCCCTTTTACGAGACCAAGATAATCCATTTCTAATTATTAATGAGATTATTTTTCTTCCTTACGATAATCTGGAAGTGGATAAAGCAATTAGGAGCGTCTTTAATCATCTCCTTATACTCATTCATTAAACTAAAATTTACATATGTGAGATTCCTATTCGATAACAAATATTCAACATTCATTTTATTTTTGTATCTAACCGTTGCAAAAGTTGGAATGTCCTTATCAATCCAAGTAATAATCTCATTAATACCATCATTGGCTGAATATTCACGATTTAGGTTATTATCAGTCGATGGATTAAAAGCGAGGTTATTAGTCGTGAGTAAGACCTTTGTATATGATAAGAGATTTACGAATTGATTACCATAATTGTTACCAATCACGAGACTTAACGAGGAATAGTTAAAACCTAAGACCATCTTCATATTCATTGGATAAAAGATGATACCAGCTTCATTATTAGTCCAATAATAACGATTTTGGGAGCTATCATAGTTAAGAGCAATAGATAAAGCAGAAGTAAGCTCATTAATCTTATCTCTTAAAGAGGTAACATTATAATTCCCATCAGGAATCGTGATGGTGACAATGGTACCATTATCATCTACTTTGAATTTATTATTATCGTGGAAAGAGCTAATATTTAACATCGAATTCATCATACTAAAATCGATAAGTTTGAAATATGCATTTTCATCTTCCCTAAGATTGATATTCGTGCCAAGACGATAATTAAAATTGAAATTAGTATCATCCCTATCTTTATTACCAGTATTGATATAATAGTTGAATGTCTCTTCCATCTTAATATAAATAAGGAAAAGTTATTCGGCTTCACAACAAGCCTTTAGGCTTCGGGTTCAATCTCAGTTCCAAGGATAAAACCAGGAGGGTTGTAAATAGCCAAACGACCATTATAAAGTTCTGCAACTTGAGTTGCCGTTAAAACGAAATTATAAATTCTAAAGTCATCAATAAGACCTTGAAAATAAGCTGGTGTATCTAAATAAGCACCTAAAGTAAAAGTATCACTTGTATTTAATTCAATACCGGCATTATCACTACCTACCTGCACTCCATTCCTATAAACCTTTCTTGCTTTTGTTCCAGTCTCAAATGTACAACAGATATGAGTCCAAATACCAGCATCAGTGTAAGCAAGGGTTGAGAATAATGATGTATCACCATAAATAGCAAACATAAGTTTATCATTATTTTGATATCCGAAGAAACAACGAAGACCAGTACCACTAACACTTCCAAATTCAAATATAAAATCACCTCTTGCATTTGAAGTCTTTTTTACCCAAGCACAAACGCTAAAACTTTTACTATTAAAATTAAAAGCAGATGTCCTCTGCAAATATTGATTAGTCCCATTTAATGATATACTTCCATTACCTTTAGCATAATCATTTTGATTAACCGTAACCGTATTATTATTTGTAAGGTCATAACCATTACCAGAGCCATCAAGTAAGAAATTACCAGTATCTAATTGATACCAAGCAAAAGGATTAATTGTAGCATTATTAGCATCTTTAAGAATTGGATAACTCTTATCAATTTTTAACCATAATTGGTCTTTTAAACTTACTACATTTTGTTTATATTTTTCTACATATGTATTTAGTAATAGCATTTGATCATTAGTAAGTGCAGTATCCCATATCATTACAAAAGAGAAAGAAAAATCTGACCTTGAGCCACTACCTCCAAAAGTGCTATTATTGATTGTTAATGCAGAATTACCATTACCACCAGATTCAACACCGCTTGGAATACCATCATTAAGAATATTAGTTGGTATGGAGCCACTATTTTTACCAATTGTGCATACCCAATTTGTTGCATTAGTTGTAGTACCAATTGATTTAAAACCATTACCATAATAAGTGGCACCTTTATAACCATTTATATGTCCATGTAACCAATTAATACCAGTTGCTTGTAACACCCTTACTTGATTTGAGCTATAATTATATCTTGTTAAAGAAGCAATTGTAAATGTTGATGGGATTGATCCAGATGGCCATGTGATAGTTGATGTAGTTGTTCCTGTGAGGTAAGTAATATTACCAGTAGCTCCGTTACCACTTCCAACGATTTTAGTTACTCCAGACGTCGTTGCATGGCGTCCGTTACCAGAGCTATCTAAAAGAGTAGTTCCTGACCAGTCTTCTGCGAAATAAGTTCCCCAAGGTTTTGGAAAAGTTTTATTGTCTAATAAAATAGTTCCTTCACTAAAAGTTGCGGAATAAGTCCCTTTAGGTAAGACCATTGGAGTCTGATAATTGATCTGATATTGACTATCGATAGTTATCGGGATATTGGTATTCGTGGCTTGGATTAATGTCTCCTCTGGTGTAATCCCTTCAATCCTACGACTATTTAATGAATTATAATTATCATCAACCCTAAAAGTAAATCTTGGTATCTGTTGTGGTATCAGCCTTGCAACTGAGTATGGATAATAATTATTCATACATTCCGTACCAGTATGATTCGTATAAATGATAGGAAACCCCTCATTATCATCATTAAAAACCTCTCTTGATTGATTATATGGCTCCTTAAGTTTTATTTGGATTGGTTTGCTTTGGGTTGCTTCACGGACATAAGTAATCACCTTAATATTATTATTAACATTAATCTGGAAAGGATTAACATCGAATGATATCTCGGATATCTTCTGATTATCATTCAAAACAAAACCAGAATGAAAATCCGAGTTAAACCAATGACATCTCTTATAAGCGGTAAGCATTCTTAATAAATGAAAATAAAAATAAAAATGATTATAAGTATTCCTCGATTAAAAGACCGATGATGAAATTACCTTTACCTCCACTGATGGTAAAACCAGCATTCCGAGCTGAGAAAGAGTTGGATAGGTATAAAGTTAATCTCGTTACTTGTTGTGGTGACAAAGTCATAACAAATTGATTATTAGGCATTTGAGAAGCAACACCAGTATGATTCACATATAAAGTCGGATATGCCTCCTTATCAGAATTCCACGTGCTATTGGCATCATATAAGAAACCATCAACTTTAATAATAATTGGTTTTGCCGAGCTTTCATCACTGATATATGAGATCACTTTTAGATTAGCGATATTCGTAAGTTGAAATGGGCTTAAATCAAAGCTAAAGCTATAATAAGTATTTCCTGATGAAACTGATGATGTTGCAAAAGCGCTGTTTAGCCAAATGACTTTAGGTTGCTTATAAGTGATCATTACTCCTTTAGGATTTGGAGTTAAATAGGTGTCTGGTATCATTATTCTACATTAGAGGTAGATTTATTTTCAAGCTCGATTATAACTTTATCCATCACATTTGAGGTAAATGCAACATTCCCATCTTTAGCATTCTCAAAGAAATAGCTATCGTCCTTAAAAATAGGATTTTCGTCTTTATTATATAAGTAATCAATTTCATCACCACGACATACGACCTCTTTAGGGACTTGCTTATATTTAGAGGCCAGCTCCTCTAACTCCTCATTTGTGAGAGTACCTTGTCCCTTCTCGCTACGGATATGCATAATAATAGCGAAGTAGATAATCCACGGTTCACGTTGATAAACATCCGAATGTTTGACCTTACTCTCGTTATATAAGACCTCAAAGCGTAGCTTGTCATCATCATCGAAGTCATCTGGCATCGGTAGGTTTTTTAAACTATTTGAATTAATATCACTCATATTTATAATTAATATAGATTTTTATTTTAGTAATAGTTTTTTATCCCAGTTTTTACGGATATCAAGACCTCCTTTATCCATCGAGTTGTTGATAATCACCAGACTATCGTGGTTATCTTTCGTAGCGTGTTCATAAGCATCTTTATAATCCTCGTAACTCAAATAACCGCTTAAGTCTTCATAAATCTTATCAAGGACTTCTTTATATGAGGCTGACTTAAAGATGACATAAATATCGATATTATTTCTTATGATGGCTGGTATCTGTTTAAACCCTTGGGTTGTAAAGATGAGATTGGTCTTTAAATGTCGATGCTTGATTGTAAGATTGGTGATTAAACTCTTAGCCTTACGATTGAATGCACCTGTCCCGATTAAATCATCGAAAATTAGGAAATTCACTTTTGGTTTTAAATCACCGAAGACCTCATCTGGACTTTGAAAGTCGTATGAGTATAAAAGCTCGAGTTCCTCATCTTTAAGCTTCTTCTCACTTTTAAGTTTCTTAAACTTATCATAAATGGTCTTGTAGTCCAAATATTCCTGATATTCATCTGATTTCGCTTTAATATCATCCAAAATTTCTTGGAGAAGTTCGTCTGTATATTCAAGATGAATATCACTTTTATCAAGGGACTTAAGGGTGTGATAAATGGAATTTGCGGAGCTATATGCAGTAGGAGCTATTAAAATAACTCTCATATCATAATCAGTTGTCCCATCACTAATATTAGAATTCTCATACATCGATAATAATGAGACCAGAGCATATGTCTTCCCTCGACCTTTTGAGCCTGTATATAGTTGAGTATTAAACATCATTGGTAAGGAGCGATTTGATGATTGAGGTATTGGCTTTTTTAATACCTGAAAATCTGTCTTAGGTATATTACTGATATTAACTTCTTGTATCATTCTACTAATCTAATCAGGAAAAATATCTCGATAAAGATTATTATTTTGCTTTGGTATTTGAGTAGCTTCATCTGTTTGAGTGTTCTTACGCTCGCTTTCAGCAATCTCCTTTTTTACGGCACGTACTCTTGGTTTAATTACTACCTCTTCTTGGACTTCTTCGTCCGTCGATGGTTCCTCTACTTCAATAACCCTTTTGATAATCCTCTTCTTTGCAGGTGCTTTTACTTTAATTACTTCATTAATGAGCTTCTCTTGCTCTTCTCTTTTTGCATCCATTTGAATCTCTTTTGTTAAATCCAAATCTAAAGTCTTTTTAACTGATTTAGCTTTTTTCTTTTTTTCTTGGGGAATAACTTCTTCAAGGGTTTTTGCTTCTTCTGCTTTGGCTTTTTTAGCCTCCCTTGCTCTTTGTAAATATTCAAGTCTTTGTTCTCTGGTTAATGGCATTTATTATTTATAAAGATATAAAAAAAAGTTAATTAGACCCTGCCAACTACTTCACGAGGGTTGACTGTTGTAACAGTTGGTTGAGTTTTACCACCATTCTTGGCATTAGCTTTAAGGGTATTTAGAATATTCGTATTTCTACCATCAAAATAATCAGTTGTAGGTCTCTTATTATCAATATTATAATTAAGTTCTTTCAAGATAAAATCACCCTTATCAGCGTGATAATAACGAGATGAATTTATTGACTTATCAGCTTGACCATTCCTAAATGCTGGTATTTTAAGATTACCATCATAATAACTATTCTTTGCATTCCTTTCAAGATTATTATAAAAGCCTCCAAACCCAAAACTATTAGGAAGCATTACTTTATTTAAATCACCTGTCGTTCCTGTAGCCATCTTAATTATAATTAATATTATTATTTAAATGACCAAAAGCTGGCGTCCAGATTTGATATTAAGGACTTTAGAAAGACGAGCGTATAGGACTGGTATGCAGGTAGTTGTATTTGAAGATCCTGAGAAGGTAGCTTCCCAAGTAATCGTCATAGTTGAGCCGGTGCTATCCATGCCTGAAATCCAGAAGTCACGAGAATCTTGAATAGTCAAATCGATGATATGAGCGAAGTAATATTTCGTGAAATGAAGGAGAGAGAAGATACACAAATTAAGACCATTGGTTCCGAGGTCAATTTGATTATATCCAAGGGATTGGAGAGTTTGGAGGAATATCTCCTTAGGTGAAAGATAGTTGTAATTAAGGGGTCTGTTATTAATCGAGAAACGACTTCCAGATACAGACCCACCGCTACGGATGAAGTAAGATGAGTTCATAAAACCATCACCAAGACCAACATTTCGAGAAAGAGTAGCAGTCCCTTCACCTACGTAAGAAAGGGGGTTAGAAGCAATTTGAGCCATAGTATAAACAGTAGAGCCAACATCTCGAGAGCCATTTACTACCATAGGAGACCAAGTAGTAGTTGCATCAGTTCGTTGAGCAGTTCCGATAATCTGGTCAAGGCTTTTAGCACTCACGTTCCAATTGACATTAATACCAGTATTCTTAGCAACTGATGCGAAGCGAGCATTTAGATATTCATAAAATCCTACGTTTAGACCACCTCCTGATAACTTAGATGAGAGAGCGTTGTAATAGGTATTACCTTCAAATGAGATAACATCACAAGTCATATAAACATCATCAAGAGTGAAAGAGCCACCAGCAAGAGATTGGAGGGTTGCATTGATAGTAGCTGGGAGGACATAAGGAGTTGCGAATTGGAATTGGATGAAAACATCACCAAGGGAGCCGGTATCGATGATTTGTGGCTGGCAAGAGCCAAGGAAACCGAGCCAATTGGAAATAGCACCATCAATCTTGGAAGGAGCTGAGGCACCTGACTTAGTCCAATTATCCCCAGATAAAGCGGTCTCAGTTGCAGAAGTTGGGTCAGATTGAGTTACTTTAATAGATGGGTCAAAAAACTCACAAACATTACGTTTGCTTAGTTGGTCAAAGCTTGAGCCTTCCAAATCCATAAGAAGATTATAAAGGTAGTTATAAGCAGGTAAGATTGATATGGTCTGGCCATTTACTATAATTGAAACTCTCTCAAGCAACGAAGAAGAATAACGAGGATGGAGGAAAGTACCTGTAGTTCCAGATGTTGAGAATTTGTAAAGGAAGTTAATGGAGCGCATATCAACGAGGGAGTTATTAGGGAGCTTGAAAGTAATAGTGTCATTAGGGGCAATGCCAGTAGTACGATCTGGTGTCATTTTAACCCCAACTCTTGACATTTTATCAGCCATTTCTTTAATGGAATAACTCAAAGCTTTTGGGTAAGCGGAAGGGACGTCACTCATTTTGGTATCTAATTAACGATAAGAAAATAATTATCTTAACCACAGTAATAGACACAACCAACGAAAGCTCTTCTTAAATCTCGAGTCTCATCGATAACCTCACATTTATATTTAGGACTATCCAATTCAAATGTGCAATCCATAATTATTTTTGCTATGGTATAATTCCTTAATATATCATCATCCTGTTTCTCAGCGTAACCAATCTCATTAGATGTTTGCAAATAATCACCATTCTCAAGATCCCCGTTTGTGTTGATAACCCAGATTCCACCTTCACCGAGAGCATTAACACAAATGCGACCACCATAATCAGATACTTGTCGATAAGTAATAACCCCATAAACTCGTTTATCTTTCCTTTGTCTTGATAATTGCACAACTGGTTGAGCATCATCAATCGTGATGGCATCTTTATCTTCCAATATCTCCCAGGGTATATCACCTGGTTCTTTCTTAGCGTGTTTAGTCTTACCAGTTGAGACAACAACTCTACCAACATAATTATTCATAAAATCATCATAATCGACATATAAATCATCATCAACAAAAACTCGATGAAATTCCGTAAACGATCCGTATTTAATCATCATTCTACGATATTGCCAAGTTCCAGAAGCATTTGGTTCGACGACAGCGAGATAATCAGTTGTTGAAGTCGTTACTGGGAAATAAGTATCAAGTCCGAAACGGTCTGCTGATAAATAATCAGTATCATCTTTATCTCGAAAATATATTGTATAACTACCTGATTTTATCATTGTATAATGGTCTGTCACTCCAGCTGAGGGGTCATTACGAAAATAAAATCTTTGTCTACCTTGATCATCCTTATGCCAGTAGTTAGTCACAGGTTTCCATTCCTTAGCTATATCAGCAGTCCCATATAATATCGAGCAATTATAAATGGGCTTATTTTGACAATCGATGAAGTTATTAACATAAATATTACTTGAATATAAATATTTATTATTTACGATACTTCCATCTAAGTTGTTGAAATAACCATTATCAATACCTGTAGCATAAACCTGACCAATACCAAGGGTCGTAGCATTAATACTTCCACTTACCATAATATCATTTGCACCTATAGTCCCAGCAACAACTAATTTATAAGTGGGAGCATTATTACCAATACCAATATTTCCAGTTGTGTTATCGATATGGATATAACTACCAGCTGATTGGGTTTTGATTTGCAGACTTTTAGAGCAACTTATATATCCCAAATTTTCAGATGGAAGATAAGCAACACTCATAGCTCCATAATTACCACTCGCGCCTGCTGATATTGTTATATTTGCTTCTCCTGTATCATGTTGATTTACTACTTGACAAGTGATACCATAAAGCTCATTACCTACAACTGAAAAAGTTTTACAAGCAATATCTCCATTGACGTCAAAAACAGCTGTTGGATTTTTAGTCTTGATACCTACTCTACCACCAAAATAAGAGAATAAGTTTAATAAGTCTTGATTGGCAAGACCATCGTGAGTTCTAAATGACCATCCACGAGTGACAATACCAGTGGTCGTATATGTATCACTCCAAGGAAAGATCCTTAGTTGATATGGAGTTGTCGTACCTGAGACAGTCTCATTTGCATTTAAGATAAGACCAGTATTTCCGTTATCTTTAACTGCTTTTAGTTGCAAATGAGATATCGCTTCTTTAAATCTTATGATAATTATTCCTCCAATACCTATTCCTCCGTTACCATCCCCGGCATCACCATAATTAGTTTTAGTTACAGGTATTGATGAGGTAGTTGCACCATTACCTCCTAAACCAACAGATAACGAAGTTCCTGTTATAGTTGTAGTAAATCGAGTATTATAAGTGCTACTCCCAGATCCTCCACCACCTCCAGATGTTGAAGTTCCATTAAGACCAGCTTGAGCAAAACTTTTATAATCATCAAATTTAACTCCTGCTACTGCTCCAAGACTATTTGTACCAACAATTCCTCCGCCACCAGAGCCACCTGATGTAGCATTAGTATAAGAATTAATAACATTTGGGATATAAATACCGTCAGTTTTATATTGGTCAATCATATTATTTAGTAATACCATCTCAGCATCAGTTAAATGTTGATCCCATATCATTACAAATGAGAAAGCAAAATCTGATCTTGAGGCAGTCCCACCAAAAGTGCTATTATTGATAGTTAAAGTAGAATTACCAGTCCCTCCTGTTTCAATACCACTTGCTACACCATCAACAAGGATATTATTAGCGTAACCAGTAACTCTTGAATCATTTTTACCAATTGTGCATACCCAATTTGTTGCATTAGTTGTACTACCATTTGATTTAAAACCATTACCATAATAAGTGGCACCTCTATAACCATTTAAATGTCCGTGTAACCAATTAATATCAGTTCCTTGTAACACCCTTACTTGATTTATACTATTATTATATCTTGTTAAAGAAACAATCGTAAATGTTGATGGGATTGACCCAGATGGCCAAGTGATAGTTGATGTAGTTGTTCCTGTAAGATAAGTAATATTACCAGTAGCTCCATTACCACTTCCAACGATTTTTGTTATTCCAGACGTCGTTGCGTGGCGTCCGTTACCAGATTTATCTAAAAGAGTAGTCCCTGACCAGTCTTCGGCAAAATACATACCCCAAGGTTTCTTATTTTGAAATAAATTTAATAGACTTTGATTATTAGGAGTGGCACCGTTTCCACCTCCTAATGCCCTTATAACTTCATTCCCTGATGATGGGTAAATCCTACTAATCCTATTCGTTGGGTTTGTCGATGAAGCACCTACCTGTATATTTAAAGTTCCGCTTCTTAAAGGAAAGTTAGGATAATAGATAACTTCACCAGCACCACCTCCACCACTGAAATTTCCAGTTCCACCGTTACCTCCAGCACCTACGACAAGCAAATCACACGCACAAGGTTCATTTAAGACTAAAGTTCCGTTTGCTGTATATTGGAGATAATACTCATTTACTCCAGTTACTTGGGTTAAAGTAGCAGTGGTATAACTACTTATGAAATTTAATTTTGATGTAGCTATATTTACATTACTTGAGAAATAGGAATCACCAACGACATTTAATTTATAAATGAGACCACTATCAGTTCCAATACCTACATTTGTTTTAGCTTTATTATAGATGTTAGCACCTGTGAATCCCCATTTAGACTCCGCTGAAATACTAACGCCTAAAGAGCCTGAGTTGTTAAGGAGAGTACTATCATAATCTAATGATATATCATTTCCAGTCCATTTTAACGGAGCGGTAGCAGTCTTTACAACTTTAAGATTATTACCAACTTTCGTAAGACTTGAATCATAATTAAGACCGATAGTTGAAGTGGTGATATATATCGGTTGAGTAGCACTCATATTATCCTGCTTTTGTGCAAGTAATGAAGTTAGGGAGACTGAGTTACGATAATACTCATTTGCATTCAAATCTCCTGTCATTTCCATCTGATAACTTGAGTTAGGAGTTGTGATATTACCGAGGAGGACTTTATTAGACTTTAATGATGGGACGAATTGGGTGGTGATGATATTCGAATTAATGAAACCTGAATGAATATTAAAATTCGAGAAACTACTAAGTAAATTTTCAGCATATATGATTTGGTTAGAAACGTTACTTTGTAACATATACTCTCTTTCATTATTTGGTATCTCAAAATTAACATTACTTACATTAGATGCTAAATTATAAGACTTTTCGCCTTCAACTAAAGAATATATAGTCCCAATTACACCAGCAACAAAACCAACACCACCAATTGTACCATAAACATTATCAGCAATTCCAATTATCCTTTGATAAAAAGATTTTTCAGCATTATTAATACCATCAAAAACATCTCTCCAATCCCCCAATGTTTCTACGGTATTTACTAACTGTTCGTAAGTTTCGGTAGTCATAGTGGAAGAAAGAAGGTCAGTGTGAGCGCTTGTTAATAGTTCAAGACCCAATAATCTATTATCTACAACTGTAAATTGAAACTCTATTGTTTCAAGTTGTGTATTTATGAGAGCTATATCTGCACCAAGTGCTAATATAGCTATCGTATTTCCTTGGTCATTAAATTTACCACCAACAATCTCGTTTTTTACATCGTACCATCCTGATGGTATAGTAGGTAATAATATATCATAATCGTGATAAACTTTTAACCTACCATCTATATCTATCTTAACATTGTTAGGATTGGTATATGTTGTTAAATTAATAATACCATTGGAATTTGGATTATGTATATATAAATTAGTATTACTCATCACATATATATAATTTTCTAAAGGTTGACCATTTATAATCGTATCACCACCTCCTCCACCTACGAAAGTATTGGTTGCATCGATATAATTATCTCCCCAAGTAACATTCATCTTTTAATATATGGAATTAAATAAATTCTTTTATTATAATAATGATGGAATATTACAAACCATATCCAAGCAATGATAATACAACTAAATTTTATATCATCACGAATCAAGGTAAAAAGATTAGATTCGGAGCCAAGGGTTATGAGCATTATACCGAAGGTCATTTGGATGTTAAAAGGAGGGATAGATATCTGAATCGTCATAAAAAAAGGGAGAATTGGAATGATCCTAATACCAGTGGTTATTGGGCTACTAAATACCTATGGACATATCCCACTTACAAAGAGGCTTATCAAGAGATTAAGAAGGAGTTATTAAAAAAAGGTTTGATATAATTAGAAATGCCTGAGCCAAGAGATAAGCTTTTATATGAGAAGATTAAAACTGAGATAACATCTAAATATAAACCATCTGCATATCGGAGTGGTATGATTGTTAAGAATTATAAAGAAGCTTATGAAAAGAAGTACAAATCAAAAGATGCTTATATCGGCAAAAAAAATAAAAAAGAAGGATTATCGAGGTGGTATTCTGAAGTATGGGTCAATCAAAGAGGACTCGTAGGTTATCAACAAAAAGGAGATGTTTATCGGCCATCAGTAAGAGTCACGAAAGATACACCAATAACCTTTGGAGAGTTATCTAAAAAAGAAATTGAAAAGGCTATGAAAGAGAAGAAAACAACTGGGAGGGTCAAACGATTTTAAACAGCTCTCATACCACCGAGAGCCTCATATGAAGCTACCTGAGATTGTAATTTCTTACCAAGCTCCTTTTTAGCCTTAGCGGTATCTTGGACTTTCGAGCCTTTTCTAACGACTTGGACTTCCGTGATATCTTTATCGACCTCAAATTTAATAGCTCCTTTGGTTAAAGCTCCTTTAGCACTTAAGGTTTTACGTGTGCTTACTTTATCATTCTTACCTGAAAGGAAAGCCATCTTTGCAGGTATCTTCAACACGATGGTACCAGCGATAGGTATCTCTCTAACCATTCTTATTATAATAAAATAAAAAAAATATTATCTAAGATTTATAATAAATGGACTTGGAAGAGTTATTCAAATGTAAAGACTTAACCCAATCATCTATCAATAGCTATAAGGCAAAATTGAAAAAGCTCAACGATGATAAGCCAATTAAAAATCTCAACTTCCTTATTAATATGGAAACAATCCAAGATAAGATTAAGGACTTCAAACCAAATACCCAAAGGAATTATATCATATCAATTGCATCAATCTTGAAGTGCTTCTTGAATAATAATAAGAATAACAAA
>Ga0129333_10002080_pt1 | contig 18517 bp, 18 predicted proteins | sample CPB6_08_DNA_FD_94474 | JGI IMG/M metagenome (GOLD analysis project Ga0129333, IMG submission 94474) | Freshwater to marine salinity gradient microbial communities from Chesapeake Bay, USA - CPBay_Sum_0.6_0.8_DNA | ecosystem: Environmental > Aquatic > Marine > Coastal | place: USA: Chesapeake...
AATTTAGAGAGATAAGTGTTCTACATGGCGGATATTGGAGAGTAGTAGTCCCTGAAGATTTAAATCATTGCGTTAAGGAAATACCTTATAGTAAAATTAAAGACAGGAATTGGACATTGAAAACTATATCAGAATTTTTAGGATATCCTGTAACAACTTATTTGGAAAAAGAATATGACAGTTATATGGAGAGACAGAAGTTTTTATTTGACTCTGTTAGAAATTATTTAGAAAAAGGAAACGTATGAAATTTGTCTACTATGAAGCAGGCACAGGCGAAATTAAACAGATAAGCCCTGTGAAGGATGAAGATCCAAAGGATCCCTTCATCGAAGTAGAAGATAGTGAAGTAGAAGATTTATTCAGCGGAAAAGAATCTACTTTAAAATATTTTGTCAAGCCACTGTCAAAAACAAGTCCAATAGGAAAGCTGATCGAAAAACAGAAGCCAATGTTAAATTGGTCAAGTATCAATGATTGGCTTTATCTTGTTCCGTCAGAAGCTGAAGTTCCGGAATGTAAGATTCTTCAAAACATCGAATCTAAGACTATTACAATAACAATAACATCACAGCCTTTAAAAGACTGGTGGTCCAGGTCTGGGTTCTTTGGTCGGAAAGAGTTTCCCGTAACTGCCTGTTCCAGTAAGGATCCACATAACAGTGTCTGGACCAAATGGGTGTCATCAAAAGACCTACTACAAAGTGTAACCTTTAACTATGAAGGTGATGACGACTTCTATCTTTATACCCATAGATTTTTTGAGTTTTATGTACATGAACGAGTCGGAACTAAATCTATCTGAAGTTGACTGTATTTTTCTCAGCTATGACGAGCCTAATGCTGAGAAAAATTGGGCCGATCTATTAAACAAAGTACCTTGGGCAAAACGTGTACATGGAGTCAAAGGCAGTGACGAAGCACACAAAGAGTGTGCAAGAATCAGCGAAACTCCGAGATTTATCACAGTAGACGGAGACAATGTAGTAGATCCTAAGTTCTTCTCACAGGTAGTAAACATGAGTAAGTTTCCTAACGGAAATCTAAGACAGTACAGTTGGTGCGGCAAGAACTTTATCAACGGACTTGTTTACGGTAACGGCGGGTTGAAATGTTGGACCAAGGACTTTGTGTTGAATATGAAAACACACGAAGCATCTGATTCTGCAAGAGGACAAGTTGACTTCTGTTGGGAAGAAAACTATACCCAGATGGTAGGACTATATTCTATGGTCTACAATAACGCCAGCCCACGTCAGGCCTGGCGTGCCGGATTCAGAGAAGGTGTAAAACTTGGATTACAAAACGGTGTACGTGTTAAGTTAATTGATCCTAAGAGACAATTAGTTAGACGCAACTATCAACGTCTTATGATATGGCAAAGTGTTGGTGCTGATGTAGACAATGGAATCTGGGCAATACTCGGTGCTCGACTTGGCGTTTATATGACACATCTAACAGATTGGAATTATGTTGAAGTTCGTGACTTTGAGTATCTCAACGATATGTTTTCTAAATCATATTCACATTTAACTGAAGCAGATGTACTGCATAAGATTAGAGAATTGGGTGAAATAATTAGGTTAAAACTCAATATGAATATTGCTGAGCTTGGCCCTATTGAAAGCAAATTCTTTAAGGACGTTTGGGTGAACCCTCCAAGATTAGAAATCGCTACTCGAGAGCAAGATACTGATTGGGATATACTCGATCTATGAAATTCATTCCGAGAGAGCTATCGGAAAAGATAACTTATCAGGGAGATAGCAGGAAATACGACTTAGAGCTTTTTGCTCTTGGTGCAGGCCTTGATGAGTTCTATATACAAAATCCTATATGGCCTGATATCTATAGAAGATTAGTAGATCGATCTCTAAAGAGTGATAGCTGTATTATGTGGGTCTACGAAACAGACTGGTTGTTCAAAAAGTTTCATAAAGACTGGACTCCTGAGCATGGGTATGAAATCATAGAGCTTACAGCCGATGATATGCCAAAAATGATTTGGCGTAAGAATCCAGACTTAGAAGAAGTAGAATACATTCAAGATCCGTACTATGCTGTGGAGATTCCACGTTGGGATATTACCTACAAATATGTGTGGTATCTGGATTCTAAGTTTTCACCCAGCAATGATAAGGTATGGGTATATGAATGCAAAACAAACTGGTATGACGGCGGATACAAAGACATGGGGTATATACATCCCGATGTTACCTTAGAATATAATCCTGAGATACCAGAGGTAAATTATGAGTTGCCCCTAACACCATTATATGACCTTGAATATGAACATATCTGGAATTTAGACCTCAAGCACGATGGATGGGAAGGTATGTGGGCTGTTAAGTTAAAGCCTAACTGGAAAGTCCCCAAAGGTGTTAAGTATCGAGGGGACATTTCGCCTACAATAAAAATTAATTATAATTCAGAGCTACCGGAGTATGATGTTGAATTAAACTATGATATACCCTATTACGATTTCAAGTATGAGCACATTTGGTTTTTAGATCCGAAACACACTGAAGGTAGTAGAACTTGGTTAGTTAACATTTCTGCTACCGATGAGCCTGTCGGCCTAAAAGACATGGGCGATGTTGAATACGATGTGATGCAAAGCTGGACAAGGAATCCTATAATAGATCAAAATATTATTTTCCAAGATGATCCTATAGATAATTTTCAAATACCCAGTTGGGATTCTAAGTACAAACATGTATGGTATCTAACTCCTGATCTCACAGCAGGCGAACGGGTATGGGCATATGAATGCATAACAGAACACTACGATCCGGACATTGGTACTAAGGACATGGCAGAACTTAGGCCGGTAGATAATGGTTATCAAGAAACTTGGATCAGGAATCCTGCTGTTAGCAATATAATAGAGTTTGAAAATGATCCTTCTAAAAACTTTACCATACCGTTGTGGGATAGGAAGTATAAACATGTTTGGTTCTTAGAGTCGCAAGACAGTGATAAAGTTTGGGCATATGAGTGTACAACCAATCAGTATGATCCAGAGATAGGCATCAAGGATCACGGTACTTTAACAACCAACATAGAGTTTAAGATAGAATACAATTCAGATATTCCAGATTTAAAGGCCAATATAGATTATAAGATACCTTACAGCGATATTGAGTACGAGCATATCTGGTTCATCGACCCAAAATTTACCAGCGGCAGAAAAATTTGGTTGGCCAGAATGTATGCCACAGATAATCCCAAAGGCGTAAAAGACATGGGCTATCTAAATCCAGATGTTGCTGAGCATCTTGATGTTGTGTTTATCAGTTATCAGGAACCTAATGCAGATGAGAACTGGCAACGAGTATTAGACAAAGCACCTCATGCCATTAGAGTAGATGGTGTTAAGGGAATTTTTGAAGCACATAAACGTGCGGCTGAGTTAGCCAAGAGTGATATGTTCTATGTGGTAGACGGTGATGCTTATCTAATAGACGAGTGGAACTTTGACTTTAATCCTAATATCTTTGACAGAGACTGTGTGCATGTATATAGGGCACAAAATCCTATCAATAACTTGCTATACGGCTACGGAGGTGTTAAGCTGTTCCCAAGGAAGATGCTGTTAGAAGCAACAGAATGGGGAGTAGATATGACAACGTCAATTGCACCTAAGTTAAAGGTGATTAACAAAATCAGCAACATCACTGCATTTAACACAGATCCAAAATCTACTTGGCGTTCTGCTTTTAGGGAATGTGCCAAGTTAGCCGCACAGACTATTACAAATCAAAATCTTATGGAAACAGATCGCAGACTCAAAGTCTGGCTATCTCTGGGTAAAGATCAACCGTTTGGTGAATACGCTTTGGCAGGTGCTGCCGCAGGTTACGAGTACGGTACAGAGAATAAGTTAAATACTGAGTTAATGAAACTTATTAATAACAGAGATTGGTTAGACAAAGAATTTGAACATGCAAAACTTCCATAAAGAAATAGATCAACAACTCCCAACTTTTTGTGCAACACCTTTTGTTAGCCTAATGGTTAACACAGATGCTACAGTAAGATATTGCTGTATGGTTAAGGGTGCGCTCAACAAAATTAAGAAGCCAGACGGCAAAGTCTATACCATACAGGATCAATTTGTCCAAGAGGCATGGAACAGCAAAGACATGCAAGATATTCGTATGGCCATGGTCAGTGGTAAGAAAGTAGAAGGCTGTTCTACATGCTACCTACAAGAAGAAAGCGGCCGGGTTAGCAATCGTCAACACAGTAATCAAGAATGGGCACATAGACTTGGTAGAGATAGAATATACGAATTGATTGACGAAGCATTGATCAGTAATGGATCTTTAGCACATAATATTGCTTATCTTGATTTACGATTAGGTAACCTGTGCAATCTCAAATGCCGTATGTGCAATCCTTACAACAGCAGTCAGATCGCCAAAGAGCATGCAGAGTTAAATGAATCTGATCCGCAATATAAAGTAGTCTGGGCTGATACATTTGGAAAGTTTAACGAAAAGATCATGGATGTGCAAGAATGGTTTGATCAAGACATCTTATGGGATCAAGTTATTGGTTTAATTCCGCAGTTGCACAAAGTATATATGACAGGTGGTGAACCTACGTTAATTCAGAATAACTTTAAATTTATGCAGGCCTGCATTGATCAAGGACGCACTGATATTACGCTGTTCTTCAATACCAATTGCACTAACATAAACAAAAAGTTTTTATCACTGATCAGTCAATTTGATAGAGTTAATATAAACGCAAGTTTAGATGGCACTGGCTTTGTCAATGAATACATTCGTTCTCCAAGTAACTGGGAACTTATTAGTTCTAATATAGAAAAACTTGCTCAAATGCCTAACGTAGTGTTAGGTATAACACCGACTGTTCAGGTATACAATATTTTCAATTTAGTAGATATTCTTGAGTGGGTAGATTATCTTAACAAAAAATATAAAACAAAGGCGTTTGTGGATTTTCTTATCAATGTGCATCCCTATCAATTGGCCGTTGGAATACTGCCAGACGACATACGATTAGGTGTTGCTGAACAGTTAATGGACTATAAAGAAAACAATTTCAAACACGATACACATGAACTTACAGTTAACAGCACCAACGGTATTATAGGACTGTTACAAAGACCAAGAAGTGATGACTGGCAAAGATTAATGACAATGTTCAAACAATACACAGAATCTTTAGACAAAGCAAGAGGGCAAAATATTAAAGACCTTGATGAAAGATTATGGGAGATGATTAATGGCATCTAAGACATTCTGTATCCTACCTTGGATACATGCGGCTACCTACACTGACGGAACAGCATTACTATGCTGTGTGGCCAGTGCTCATCCTAACCCCGAAGATCTAAATAAATCCACACTTAAAGAAGTTTGGAACGGTAAGATGTTTAAGGATGCAAGATTAAAAATGCTCGCAGGCGAAGAAGTTCCAAATTGTCAACACTGCTATAAAGAAGAAGCAGTGGGAATTCACAGTCATAGACTTGTTGAAAATCATGTATGGTATAAAAAATTAGGCAGAGAGTACCTTGACGATCTTGTAGCAAGAACCAAGTCTGACGGTAGCGTAGAGCATGATGTTATTACTTTAGATTTGCGCCTCGGTAACACCTGTAACCTACAATGTGTAATGTGTAGGCCTGTAGATAGTAGCAAATGGGTCAAACATGCTAAGATATTAGCTGAAGAATTAGAAACAGAAGTTAAATGGGATTGGAAACATAAGATACTCGATTATACTGACAGCAAGTTCGAATGGTATAAAGATCCCGAGTTTCTTGAAAGCTTCTATGAGAACGCCAGCAATATCAAACACATCATTTTCGGTGGTGGCGAACCTCTCTATATAAAAGAACACAAAGAAATTATTAAACAATTGGTCGACAGAGACTATGCCAAAGATATTGAATTGCGATATCATACTAATGGCACAATCTGGGATGACGAAGTAGCTTCTCTTTGGCATAAGTTCAAACGAGTAGAAGTTATGATAAGTCTCGACGGCATGAACGAAGTTAACGACTATATTCGTTATCCTGCAAATTGGTCCACCATAGAAGAAAATTTAAAAAAATACGACAACCTGCCTGACAATTTCGATATTAAAATTTTATGCACAGTTCAGGCATTAAACATTGCACATCTTCCAGATTTTGCTGATTGGTTATTGGCCCAAAAATTTAAAAAGATTGGCAGTAGAAGCCAGGAAGGTATATTCCATCCAGGCATTTTGCATTATCCACAATACCTTTGTGTCAAAGCTCTGCCGGTAGAAGTTAAACAGAAAGTAAGTCACAAACTACTTTCTTATGTAGAATCTAACAAGGATAATAAACAGATACAGAAATTTAAAACTTTGGTCGAGTTTATGAATGCTGAGGACCATAGTTTTATGTTTGACCAAACTATGGAATACTTAGATAAAATAGACACATTAAGGTCAACTAACTGTAATTTTTTTAGAGATATGATTTGAGGTATATATGGCTGGTTTTTTAAACGATAAGAATTTAAGAATAACTTTGGTTAACAAAGAAACCTGGGATTACTATGATCTGTATTTTAGAATTTATAATACGCCATTAGGTAAAAAATATGTTAAAGAATTTGAAAAGTTACGCTATGGCACAAAGGAATTCAATGAGAAGGGTGTTAAATTTGCTCCGAGTGAAACATATGCTAACCTTGACGACTTTAACTTTGGCGACAAACTTAATGTAATTATTGACAGAATAAATTCTTTTTACGACAGAACTATAAGAAAAGTAGAAACAGTCGACGAGGAAATACTTAATTACCTACATCACGAATACGAAGAATACGGCCGCCGCTTACAAGAAATGTTAGGTAAGAAATGGTGGGATAATGCTTTTAGATTGTTAGACGACAACGATCCGCAGGCGCAAAGGTGGCCAGGCAAAATCTTTAACGAAAATTTCCATACCGATTTCATGCAGTTAAATGATGCTATACACAATGCAGAGGCATTTATTCACGCTGGTCCCCAAGAAACAAAACTAAGCGGTCTTAATTTACATATAAGTTTTCACCCTCGAGTAGATTACGAATTTACTGAAGAAGATGCAACAGCTTTTGTGCCACATACCAAATTTGGTGATCTATTCTTAGGCTATAATACTTTAGGAAAAAACCTTGCCCATGTTGTGCATACAATGGATAAAAGGTCTGCGGTAGCTAATGATTTTGTAAGACAGACTACTTGGTCTACAGAAATTCTTGCAATTCTGCAACCATCCAATGACGATCCTTGGGAACGATTAGATAGGTTTAGAAAATTTAAAGAATTAGGATTAGAGTCACATGGCTACAAATGGAGAGACCCGGAAAATAGAGAAGGCTATGCGGCAATAGGAACTATGTATTCTAAACAAATGGATGATCTGTATTCGTTTGAACACGGTCTTAAGAAAGACTTTTCAAAGTTTGACAGTATCCAAAATGTTACCTTGGTTGACGATATACAGATGTTTTCTGCTTATAAATCAGAAGCGTTCCGTGTTCCGCATTTTAAAAAGCCCCTACCAATTTTAGCAGATCCTATTGTAAAGGTTGAAAATAAAAATACAGCTATCATCACATGGATCTTAAACGATATCTGTAATTACCAGTGTAGGTATTGTCCAGATGTATTACACAATGGAAAGAATGTTAAGTATGATTGGGATGTAGTCGAACCATTCATTGATAAGTTATTTGATTTTTACGGGAAAGAACAAAAAAGACAATTGTTATTTTCTTTCAGTGGAGGAGAACCTACGCTGTCTCCCTATTTCCCTCAGATGCTACAAAAAATTTACGAGAATGGTGGTGGAATAGGATTAACAACTAACCTTTCAAGGACTGCGAGATATATTAGAGATAATTTCAAATACCTATCCTATGCCAATTGCACTTTCCATCCAGCATTTGAATTTAAAAATAACACCCACTTTGATTGGTTGGAACGAGCAAAAATTGCAAGTGAGCTGACTTTTACAACAGTCAGAATGATGCTCGACCCATTATATTGGAACGAATGTATTAAATTTATTGAGTATATAAGAGATAATACTAAACTTAGACTTGAAATTGTTTTTATTGATGACCAGTATGGAACATCAGATAAAAAAATTACAGACATTGACTATACTGAAGAACAGGTGGCGTTTTTTAAGAATTGGAAAACTATTGACAACAGGATAACAACTGAAGAAATACAGAAGAATAATCCTCTATGGAGGAAGTATGATCCTGATGCAGTTGCAACTGACTCTTCTGGAAAAGTTTTTCCTATTACTACAGTACAGGAATACATTAATCGAGGTCAGACTAACTGGTACGACTATAAATGCGCCATAGGAAAAGAAAGTATGTTCATACATCAGAATGGACACATTAAACGTGGAAATTGTGATGTAGGAGGAACCATTGGCTTTGTGAATAATTGGCAGGCCATAGATTGGTTCTCTCTCAATAGACAGGTGACCTGTACTTCATTGAGATGTAGCTGTGGCGCAGATGTAGGAATTTCTAAAATTAGATGGCAATGAAATTAGTTCTTGTTTACGATAAATTTGGTCCTAACGGGCCTATACCGAACGGTCCTCGCTTGGCGTTTTCCGAATTTATGAATCATTGGATTTCTAAGCATACCCTACCTAATTACAATCTATATCGAAGAGATAATTTTTGTCCAATATTTAAATTTGATCATTGCTGTGTTCATCATGAAGAATTTATAAGAAATGCAGAACTATATAAATCCTTAGGACCTGCCTTCTATACTATTAACTTAGAACATTCAATTACCAATGCGCCGTCATTTGATATAGACTCCGGTCGATTCAGTTGGACGGCAGATATTCCTGAGAAAGTAATAAAAGAATGTCAAAAGGGTAATTTAAATTTAGCTATCGTTATTCAATGGTCAGACTGTGATGTTAAATCAATGAAGAAGATTCTTAAAGCCGCACGAGCAAAAATAGGAAGTACAAAAAATTTCTATATATGGACTTCTAACATCCTGTTAGATTCTGATATGGCACAGTTTTCGAAAGAAGAAGCTAAGTCTATTGTTTATTTCCCTTGGTCAGAGGCATTTACTCTATATAATTTTCCTTCTGCAGATACTACTGTAATGCCTAAAGAAAAAAAGTTTATGTATCTTAACAGAAGATACAATGCAGGAAGAATTTTAACATATGTTAAGATGAGCCACGAAAGTTTAAATGATTTTGGATATACATCAATGCCAGACAGTTTTGTTGAGAACGGTCAGAGTTTAAACGATTATATCAATAATCATTTCAGCGAGCATGAATGGGTAAAAAATACAAATGTATTATATAAGTCATCTGTAGTAGATAAAACCCCATTGATAGATCAAGATTCGATGGTTTTGAAAGGTCCTAAATTTTTAGGATTCTCCGGTGAAAGTGAAAATCTTATAGAATACTTTAAGAAATCATATTTTAGCATTGTAACTGAAAGTCGTCCCTTCCGTGAAAATTATGGAGTTATGATAACAGAGAAAACTTATAGAACCATATTTTACAAACATCCGTTCTTAATAGTTAATCGTCCAGGATCTTTAGAGGCCCTTAAAAAATTAGGTTATAAAACATTTGATAAGTTTTGGGATGAAAGCTACGACACTGAAGAAGATTTAACCAAACGTATAGAAAAAATTGTAAACACTGTTAAAAATCTGTGCCAGAGCGATTTAGAGGCAATGGATCGAGAAGTTATCGCTATTACAGAACATAATTTTAGCAATTTATACCAGGTTATAAATAATTTCACAGATTATCTAAGGTCATTGCAACAATGTTAAAAAAAATTAAACTCGATTACGATTTCTCAGTATTTCTTAATGCTGATTATTCCCAACACTGCGGAAGTTGTATATCTCATCAGGTCTACGAGTTAACAGATATACATAATCAATTTGGTGGATTTCCAGAATCCTACTGTCTTGAAAACACTAAGATACATCAGCTATGGTGGACTGATGAACAGATTGATTTTAAAAAATTAGGACAGCAATTAGGAATAGAAATTGTTACTGTGTCTACAATTAAACAACCTCCGGGTTGCGTTGTGCCTTACCACAGAGATACGTTTTATCAGATTAAAAAACGATATCCGGATAGAGAAGAACTAAAGGTAAGAGCAAACATTTATTTGGAAGATTATAAATTAGGGCATCTTATTCAATATGTAGAAGATGATAAGATACATACCAGTGTAGATTGGAGACAAGGCGAAGGGTTTATTTGGGACGATCAAATATTACATTTAAGCGGTAACAATGGTATGCAAGACAAATATACATTACAGGTTTCTGGTTTCTATGTTGGTTAATCTATTATCTAAAACTGCACTACCTATTCCAGATCGTAATACTCGAGAAGTCATAAGCAAGAATACAGATAACTTCAAAGACTGCACAGCTCAATACATTGAGCAATTTGATAACTGGATAAAGTCCAGCAAGTTACATAATCTCAAGGGCTTAGATGAATATCAAAATATCAAGTTCAGCTACGGAACAGTACAGTGTTTTGATCATTTCTATATAAAACATAATAAGCGTCGATTTAGATTTTTTCACGGTGACTTTGTATATCATAGTGTCATATCTCGTAACAGTTTATCACACTGTTTTTTAGGTACTGAAGAAATAGGCAATAATGATGCTGTTTTAATCTCAGTGCCGTTTAGCGATACAGGATCACAGCATTCTAAATTAATTGATATATTGGAAGAATGTGAAAAGAAAAACGTTCCTGTTTTATTAGACATGGCATATTTTGGAATCAGCAAAGGTATTAATCTAAATTTACATTATTCCTGTATAGACAGCGTTTGTTTCAGTTTAAGCAAGTGTTATGATGGTGCTCAGCATATAAGATGTGGTATTAGATATCAACGTAAAAACAGTGACGATGGTATCGATCTTCAAACAGACGTTAAGATGTTGCCTTTTGGATTTATGCAGAAGGGTATTGCTTTAATGAATTTATACGGCCCTGATCATTTATGGACCACACATCAAAACAAGTATTATGAAGTCTGTTCCCAATTTAATCTAAAGACAACGGACACAATTATTTTTGGATTAGGCGGTCCTGAATATTTGAGTTACGGCCGGAGCAACGATGTAAATAGAGTTTGCATATCAAAAGCTCTGGCAAATGACATTCAAATTAGCTAATATTAAAAAAGTAGAATGGGAAGTTTCTACAAATTGTAACGCACAATGTCCGCAGTGTCCGAGAAATGACTACGGCGGAGAAACTATAAGCACACTGCCTTTAATTAATGTTACCCTTGAACAAGCTCAGGCCAGCTTGACTACAGAATTCATAAATCAACTCGAAGAAATTTATTTTTGCGGAACTTACGGTGATCCCTGCATGAATAAAGATCTAATAAAAATTGCTAAATGGATTAAATCTGTAAATCCTTCTATAATTGTATCTGCGCATACCAATGGTGGTATAAGAAGCACAAGCTTCTGGAAAGAGGCCGCCCTATATATTGATTGGATAGGCTTTGGTATAGATGGATTAGAAGATACAAATCATTTATATAGAAAAGGGACATTTTGGAATCGCATTATTCAAAATGCTCGAGCATATATAGATGCCGGAGGAACAGCAATATGGGACTTTATAGTTTTTAAACACAACGAACATCAAGTTGAACAAGCTCGTTCTTTAAGTCAGGAGTTAGGATTTAAAGAATTTAGAGTTAAGTATACATCTCGTTTCTTTAATAAGTCTCACGAAGTTATAATTAAATGGCCTGTAAAGAATAGAAAAGGTGAAATTGAAAGCTACTTAGAAATTCCGGAAAAGAAAGAGTATCAAAACATCATTTATGAATCTACCGACAATGTTGTTAAAGAATACGGCAGTATAAAGAAGTTCTTTTCTCAAACAGAAGTAAATTGTTTTTCTAAGAAAGCTAATCAAATTTATATAAGTGCCGATGGTACAGTATTTCCATGCGGATGGCTTCAAGACCGAATGTATGGAATAGAAGCAGAACAGCATTCTGACAAACAAATTTTGGAGCAGATGTGGGATGAAATCGGAGGAAAAGATTTAGCTAACATTTATAAAACTACAATTGAGAATATTGTAGAAGGTAAATGGTTTAGTAGATTAGACAGCTCTTTTAATTCTGGTATTAGATTAGAAAGATGCGGGGCAATTTGCGGCCAATTAAATTTTATAGGCTCGCAGAATAAAGATGTAAATTTAAAACAGCCATTAAGAAAGGTATAATATGAGTCAACGAATTTTAATTATGGGATTGCCAGGTGCCGGTAAAACCTATTTTGCAGAAAAACTTAAAGAATGGTTAGAAAGGCACGGAACCATGGGGTATGATAGATTAGGTCATTATGAGATAGCCCCACCAGCATCAGAAATGCGAGCCAAAGTTGATTGGTTTAATGCAGACGAAATTCGCAAGCGGTTTAATGACTGGGACTTCAGCAGAGAAGGTCGTATCCGACAAAGTATTCGCATGTTTGAGTTTGCTGTAAAATGTACCGGTGACTATGTTATCTGTGACTTTGTTGCACCCCTGCCTGAAATGCGTCATAACTTCAAAGCAGACTGGACTATTTGGATTGACACTATTGATGCTGGTCGCTACGAAGATACTAACAAGGCCTTTGTTCCGCCCGATGTCTACGACTTCCGGATCACAGAACAAAATGCTGAAAAATGGGTGGACTTTGTAGGTCAGCACATTATAGAAAATCGTCGACGCCCTACATTTGATTGGCGCAAAGAAACTGTACAGATGCTGGGCCGCTGGCAACCTTGGCATCCCGGCCATCGTGCGTTATTCGAACGTGCCATTGCTAAGACTGGGCAAGTTTGTATTATGATTCGCGACTGTCAGGGATGGAACGGAACTAATCCATTTGATTTTAATCAGGTAGCTGGTTTTATCAAAAGAGACTTAGATCCTTTATACCAAGGTCAATACACAATTCAGCTGGTGCCTAATATCGTAAACATTACCTATGGTAGAGATGTTGGGTATAAGATCGAACAGGAGACATTCACAGATGAAATTCACTCTATCAGTGCTACTAAGATACGTAAAGAAATGGGCCTTTAACTACAAAGATGATATCGATGTATATTTAGAGATTGAAAAACATTTAAATGAAACTGGTAAAGGCAAAGTTTCTTGATAAAAATGATTCAACCCATTTACTCTACTATAGACTGTACGACAGTGATTTAGCTGATAGATGGGTTGATATCACACGAAAGAATCAGATAGCCAATAAAGAACTTTCCTTTAAGTTTACAAACAGAACGCACAGAGACTTACCGGAAGTAACAGAAAACTTTAATAAGCTAATTGATAAAATTAATGGACTCTACGATAAACAGTTGCCACAGTATGAAAATTTAGATACTGATAAGTTAAATTATCTACACGAAGAGTTTGAAGTATACGGCGACAGAGTTGAAGAATTAGTTAGAGATAACAAGTACAGTGAAGAACTTCATCAGTCTTTTTTAAGATTGAACGAAGCTATACATTTGATAGAAGATGTTTTAAAAACAAGAACTCGACCATGGCCAAGTTTTGCTATGCTCTATGATTATGTCCCACAAGAATATCACACACCTATTAACGAAGAAGATAAGTTTTGGTTGCGCCCGGGACTACAATGGGGTAAGCTCTATCTTGGGTACAACACCTTAGGCAAAGATTGGTTAAAGGTACAAGCAGACAACGATTTAGAAGTCATTGAAAGAGACCAAGTAAGGCCTCAAGAAAGGTTCGCGGCAGAAGCGTGGCTTAATTTTGGTCCTGATCAAGATCACAACTTTAACCTTATAAAGTTTTATTACTGGTGGAAAACTTTACCAGAGGATTTACAAAAGAAAGTTCCAATCTACGATTACAACAAATTAACCCTTGGTCGTTTTGTAATTGGGGAGTTAGTGATTGATGATTATTTTTTAGGATTTCATAATAATTTAGAAGATTGGATGTTGCCCCGACATCCCTGTAAACTCAAGTGGAACTTGGAAGTGTTTTCTACTTTTCGAGAATTAATTAGTATTGAGATTATCCGTGAACAAAGATCTTAAATCATTTCTCGATACCAACAGGAAATTTAAATGGAGGCCCGGTCCCCCTATTCCACAGGATATATGGACCAGTGATTGGCCTTGGGTCCCTTATCAAAGAGCTTTAGATCCGTATTTGGCCTATAGTGAATTACAGGCCGTTGATCACTTGTTTGTTGAACATAGAGAAGATGATAAAGTCGGATCCTACGGACATTCGGGTTGGAGTTCAGTTTGTCTACACGGAATAGATTGGGATAAGACCGAAGACTACACACAATACGGATATAAAACAGAGTCTGAAGTTGAATATCAGTGGACTTCAATTTGCGATAAACTTCCTTACCTAACTAATCTTGTTAAATCATTTGAGTTTGATCAATTGAAAAGAATTAGGATTATGAGATTAGCTCCGGGCGGATTTATTATGCCACACGCTGACGGCAAAGGAAGAACATTCGGACCTTTTAATTTTGCATTAACACAACCTCCGGGATGTGATTTTGTGTTTGAAAATTATGGTGTGGTCCCGTTTAGGGTAGGCAGAGGATTTTTATTAGATTTAGGTGTACGGCATGCAATATATAACAACTCAGACCAAATAAGATACCATTTGATTATTCACGGAAATCCTCTCAAGCCAATGATGCAAAAGGTAATTAATTCTGTAAAGTCAATGAAGCAAAATGAACATAGTAACTGATTATCTTAATAATACTAACAAATTAGCTATTTGTATTTTTCCAAGTGATGTGTTGCAACACAAAGAGCTTGAAAAGATGATGACTGATTATACCTACTTCTATGCACTTAGGTTTAAAACAATCTGTGATAGGATTGATATTCTCTTTGCAGAAAGCATTGACCAAGGTCTACAGCTATATAGTGGATATAAACATCTGTTGTTTATTGCGGCAGGTGTTAGGATTTATGACAGCTCAATTATTTTCGATGTTAATGATGTAATCAATAATAATCCTTATTATATGGTTGCAGGACATGTGTTGCATTGGGGCGATGATTGGTATGAAATGCATCATCAGTTTGTATTAGTTAACACTGAAAATTGGAAGAAATCTGGAAAGCCTGCATACGGAGGATGGTCACCGGATGTGGATAGACTTCCTGTAATTTTAAGAAGCGATGAAAATTTTCACGATGACTACACTCCATTATGGGTTAAACCAAATGGACAAATGGCCAGTACTTATCATAGTAAACAAGGTTGGAATATTATTTCTCAGGCCATGGTTCACGGCTTTCAAGTTATTAGTTGGGATTCTACAATTAGAAATAAAAGAACCTATTACTATCCAGAAACAAACAGCGAAGTTTTATATGCCTGTATAAAAGAACGCAGACACGATCCTGTTATAACAAATCCAAATCAACGAAAACTAATCAATGAGGTTATAGGCCTTAACAATCAAGTATGGGTCCTTAACAGTGAAGACATGGACATACTATCTAACGATAAGAAATATGATGCTGTGGCATTGCCTGCAAGCGGATTTAAGTTTCTCGATGTGTTCAGATCAAACGCTCTTAAAGAAGGCGGCAAATTAATAATTTATGATTTCAATTCTACAAGTATTGAATGGATTAAACATCTTTACACTAATACATCTAAGGATCTACGTCAACTGATTTCTACCTTTGATAAAAATACAGAGCTTAAATGGTTTGGTATTAACAATCCTCCTGTGCTAAATCCTATGGGACAATTATCCTGGAAATTTAACAAAGATCTATCGGCAACAATCATCTACTTTGGGGGAGAGGATCAATTCTGGGAATATGTGGAAAATTTTAGGAATTCGAATGTAGAATTCATACAGGCTGATCTAACATCATCTTATCAAAATCTATTAGAAGCAATTGGCAGCGGGCAATGCCTGTTACATATTTCTAATATTTTTGCCACTGATTTTTTGGCAGCAAGAATAGGACTAACTGAGATGCAAAAGTGTTTCACAGAGTTCACTGCCGCAGTAAATAGAAACACCAGGGTAGTAGGACTCAGCCCTTACAATGAGGCAATAGGATATGATTAACAAGGACGCATTCAGTAGCGGACAAATTGGTAGCAAGATATGGTTATGCGAGGAGTTAGAACGGCTAAATTGGCAATCAGACCTAACCCATATCTACGGTGGCTGGTACGCACTAACTGCCTTTTTATTGTTGAGCAGAGGAATTTTTCAAGTTAACCAAATACGAAGTTTTGATGTCGATCCTGCCTGCGAACCTATAGCAGATATGATCAATGAAAATTGGGTATGGCAAAACTGGAAGTTCAAAGCATTTACAACAAATTGTAACGAAGTCATAAAAGGATCGCCCGATCTTATTATAAACACCAGTACAGAACATTTTGATTCTATGGAATGGTTTGATAATATACCTAAAGGCACCCGAGTAGTTCTACAGGGCAATAATATGGATCATGACGATCATGTGGTACACAGCAGTAACATCGATGAATTTCAAAGTCATTATCCTCTCGATCATGTAAACTTTGCCGGACAGAAATCTTTTGTCTATCCCGACTGGAGCTTCACCCGTTTCATGATAATAGGAATCAAATGAGCATCGAGAAACTTAGCTTTACTGCTGACGTTGATCAAATTTACAAAGACCTTGGCGAGGTTTTAAAGGCTACCGAATGGGGAGCTGTAAATCAAATTGGCCTAACATTTAGGCCCGGAGCTCAAGATCCGTACAAAGATGCTACAGGTAGTCTGTTTAGAGATAATAAAGTTATGGTTTCTAACGAACAGGAATTTACAGAAATAAACGAAAGACTACCTTTCTATACAAATATGATACTTAGAGAGTTTGCTAAGTTTCAACGAATAAAGTTAGGGCGTGTTAGATTCATGCGCCTTATGCCTAAGACTGGACTCACTTTTCATAGAGACACAACTGAGCGATATCATCTTGTGATTAAAACTAATATTCATAGTTTATTAGGATTTAGAACTTTTAAAGATGATATGGTAGCAGGCTGTTATCATTTGCCTAAAGACGGACACTTCTATAAAATAGATACCACTAAGTTTCATTTTGCTTATAATGCAGGCGATGAAGAACGCATACACATAGTAATAGTACCAAGAAGATGAAACAGTACTTAAAAGATGACAAACTTGTAATAGAACTCGAAACAGAAGGATATATTCCGAAGTTAGAAAAACAAAGTTTTTACAATGATGCACGTAGGCTTTTAGAAGAAGCTCAGGGTATACCTGCAATAATGTTCTCCGGAGGCCTTGATGCCCAAATACTTGTTAAGAGCTTTATGGCCAACAATGCTCAGTTTGAATGTTTCTTCATGCACAACGTTGGTAAGAATACCTTTGAGTTAGAGTATGCAAGAGCCTGCGAAAAGAAGTGGGGATTTAAATTAAATGTAATAGACATTGATCCAATTAAAGACCTAAATCATTATCAAACATTGTTCCCACAAATAGATATTACAGGTTATTTTTATTGTCAGTACTATTCCTTTAGCAGACAGATACCAGCGGACTATGATTTGGTACAAACAACCATGCCATATGCCATGCTATGGCAACGCAATAATAAGTTAGATCTTATTTTTTCTTATTACGACTTTCCTTCTCAGTGTGAACGAGTGATTAACCATACTGCCAATCGCAAAAGGTATATAGGATTCCCCTACACTGATAGTATGCATTGCGGACTGTATTGTAATCAATTCGTAAACCCTATGCGTAACTGTTGGGAATATCTCGCTGACAGTTTCAAACAGGTCAAAGACAAATCCTTCTTATGGGATCATAGCGTTAAGCCTTTGATCTATAGTTACATGTTTGGTGACGAGTTAATTTACTTTCCAAAGAGAACAGGCTTAGAAAACTTTGATTGGGGCACAGGTAGCGTGCCTCCAAAACACAGAGTCTTCATGCGTCATGAGGAATACGAACAGTTATTTCTTGAAACCAGCGGAACACAGATCTTTTATGAATAATTGTTATTCAGTCAAAGGCAAAGAGTTTCATAATAAAACAGAAGCACTGTGTTATGCAACACAGATAAATGCACCAGTAAATGCTGTTAAGCTGATGTTCTATGACGATGTTTGGAAAAATTTTGATAGAACAAAAATAGGTCTTGATCTAAAGAATCTATACAAATTACGAGCGCAACAAATAAGAGACAAGTACGACTATCTTATTCTTTATTACAGTGGCGGCGCTGACAGCCACAATGTTCTTAGAAGTTTCTTAGACAATGATATTAAGATAGACGAAATAGCCGTGCGCTGGCCTAAAAAACTAATAGGCAGTTCTTTGTATGTGCCTAATTCTCTTGATCAAACAGCACGAAACTTTGTAAGCGAATGGGACCTTGTGATCA
>Ga0129333_10002081_pt1 | contig 18513 bp, 8 predicted proteins | sample CPB6_08_DNA_FD_94474 | JGI IMG/M metagenome (GOLD analysis project Ga0129333, IMG submission 94474) | Freshwater to marine salinity gradient microbial communities from Chesapeake Bay, USA - CPBay_Sum_0.6_0.8_DNA | ecosystem: Environmental > Aquatic > Marine > Coastal | place: USA: Chesapeake Bay...
CACGCGGCTGGATCTGAAGGCGGGCACGTACGGCGTGAAGTTCGCGACGACGCCGACGAACGGAGCCTTCTCGCTGCCGGTGGCGTCGCCGGGCAAGGCGGCTGCCGACCTGTGGATGGCGAACGGCGTCGACAACTTCGCCCTCACCTCGACACTCAACGTAGCGGCGGGCTCGAGGGCGGAGTTCAACGACATGAAGCTCGCAGCCGAGAATCCCTCCCAGAATTCCACGGCCGTGCTCGGCCTTGGGGTGGGCGCGCAGATCACGGTCAACGGCAGCGCCTTCCTGGGCGGCGAGCGGGATTGGGGTCAGGGAAGTGCCTACGTCCGCGGTGCCGGCACGCTGACGTTCAACAACACGCTCAACATGGGCCGAGCCCACGTGGAGGCCAATGGTGGGACGCTGACGCTCAATTACCCCTCGCTCAACAAAATGGGCGACAACAAGAACATGCTCGACGGAAGCCGGCCTGGCTGGTTCGCCCTCAACGGCGGAACGCTCGCCCTGCCCGTGGTGAGCGTGAATCAGGCCAATCGTAACTGGGGTGAGGTGGGGACGGGTGCGCTGTCCGGCAGCAGCTGGGTCAACAGCGTCCACCTGGGCAGCATGGCGGCCTCGTCGGGGAGCCTGAACGGGACGCTTGCGATCTCGCTGCAGGATTCGAGCAACGGCATGGTGCCGACGCTGTCCAACGCGGTGGGCTTCTGGAACGTCGCCCCGACGTCGCTTTCGAACCTGGGTTCGCTGAATTTCAGCGTCCGCTACGACGACTCGGTGTCCCTCGTCGATGCCTCGGCCAACGACCTCAAGCTCTGGTATCGCAATGCCTCGACACCGTGGACGTTGCTCTCGGGTATCTCGCTCGACACGACCAACCATCTGATCTCCGGCGACTACACGGGGTCACTGTCGGCCCAGACGCAGTTTGCGGTGGCCACGAGCGCGGTGTCGTCGTCGCTGTTCACGGGCGTGGCCACGTGGACGTCGAACAGCAACACGGCCTGGAGTTCGAGCGGCAACTGGACAGACGATCTCGGCGGCCATGGCGTGCCGGGAGTGGCCCCGCAGTTGCCCCGCACAAATCGGCTGTTCTTCGACGGCACCGGCACCGACACGGCGGTCAGCCTGGCGGGCGTGACGCCCAACGTCCGGGGCCTGACATTCAGCACGCTGAATTACACGCTGTCGGGTGGCGAAGTGACTCTGGGAAGCGATTACGGCGCGGCCCAGATCGTCGTGAACAGCGGCAGCCAGACGATTGGTAGCCAGGTGCACCTGGCCACGGCGACCGACGCCACGGTGGCCGCCGGAGCGTCGCTCGATTTGTCGGGCTGGGTCGACGGCGCGTCGCAGCTCGCCAAGAAGGGCGAGGGCACCCTCACGATCAGCAGCCTGAACTTGTCCACCGGGGGCATCGCGTTGCAGGCGGGCACGCTCGCGGTCGCCGACGACAATTCGCTCGGTGATTCGGCGGCGGCCCTCACGTTCACGGGCGGCACGTTCAAGCCCTCGCAGGCCATGACGGTGGCCCGTCCCGTCGTCGTGGCCCAGGCCGGCGGCACGTTCAACACCAATGGCTTCACGCAACTGGTCAGTGGTCCGATCTCCGGATCCGGCACGCTCACGAAGACGGGAGCGGGTGTGCTCGCGGTCACGAACAATGCGAACACGCAGACCGGATCGATCGCCGTGAGTGCCGGGAGCGTGCAGGGCGATGCGTCGTCGTTGGTCGTGCCCGTTGCGGTGGCCACGGGCGCGGGCGTGACGTTCGTCCAGTACGGCGATGGCGCCTACGGCAAGGTGTTGAGCGGGTCGGGCACGTTCACGAAGGACGGCCCGGGGACGCTGACGCTGGGGGCCGCCAACACGCTGACCGGCCCCACGCTGCTCACGGCGGGAACGCTCAAGTTCGCCGGACCGGCACCCGTGGCGGGCATGAACGCCTGGTTCAGTGCGTCATCGATCTCCTCCAACAACGGAGATCCGGTCTCGGCATGGAACGACCTCTCCGGCAACGGCCACACGGCCACCAAGACCGAGGGCAACATGACGTTCGCGACCGGCCAGCTCAACGGCCTGCCGACGGTGCAGTTCCGGGACAACGCCTACGCCAACATGGTCGGAAACATGTATTCGAAGGAGCAGTTCATCGTCGTCAACCTGCTCGGGGGCGATTGGGGTGCGTTCATGGGGAGCGATCAGCGGAGCGGCTACATGCTGAACCAGAACGGCAACTTCTGGGACGGAAATTATCCGCTGGCGGTGGCGAAGAACGGCGTCGTGCTCCCCAGCCAGCCCTATCCGCTCGGCGACAGCCGGCAGTTCATGATCGTGAAGGTGGTGGGCAACGACAACAACACGTCTCCCCGCACGTATTCACTCGGTCGCTCGGAGGGCTGGCGGTCGCTGAACATGGACATGGCGGAACTGATCTCCTACGACCGCGTGCTGACGGCGGACGAGGAGGCCACCGTGGGCTCCTATCTGGCCACCAAGTACGGGATCGCCACCTCCTACGCTGGTGGCGGTGCGAGCCTGTCATCCTCCCCGGTCACGATCAGTTCCGGTGCCACGCTGGACACCGATGGAAATGCCGTCAGCATCGGTGGTCTGTCGGGTGTGGCGGGCTCGAGCGTCCAACTCGGCGCCGGGTCGCTGACGGTCAACTCCGCGACGGACAGCATGTACGCCGGTTCGATCGCCGGCGCGGGTGGCAAACTCGTCAAGTCGGGATCGGCGGTGCTGACGCTGTCGGGAGTCAACACGCAGACGGCCGGCACGGAACTCAAGGCCGGCGTGCTCTCCGTGGCTGCGGACACGGCGTTGGGCGCCACGGGTGCCACGGGAGCCCCGCTGACGTTCAACGGCGGCACGCTGCGGCCGAGCGGTGCCCTGACGACCGACCGCCCGGTGGTCGTGGCGGCCGGCGGCGGCACGTTCGACACGAATGGGTTCATCTCGAGCCTCGTGGGCACCGTGACCGGCAGCGGCACGTTCACCAAGGGTGGCGCCGGTTCTCTGACCATCACCAATGCCGACACCACCGGTTTCAAGGGCAGCTTTGCCGTGACGGGCGGGATGTTGCAGGGCAGCGCGGCGACGATCGCCCGTCCCGTCGACGTCTCCGCCGGTGCCACGGTGTCGTTCAACCAGACGACGAGCGGCACGCTCAGCCAGCCGGTCAGCGGTGCCGGCGGCCTCACCAAGCAGGGTGTCGGGACGCTGAAAATCCTCACGGCCGCCACCTACTCCGGCCCGACGGTGGTGGCCGCCGGCACGCTGCAACTCGGCGCCCAGGGCGGCGTGACGGCCAACGGCCTGCAGGCCTGGTTCGCGGCGGATCAGGGCGTCACGACCAGCGGCACGTCGGTCACCACCTGGAACGACCTGTCGGGGAACGGCCACACGGCGACCCGCAACGAGGGCTCCATGGACGTCGTGGCGGGCCAGGTGAACGGCCTGCCCGTCGTGCAGTTCCGCAACAACGCCTATGCGAACGTCACGGGCACCATGCTCGCCAGGCAGGAGTACGTGGTGTTCAGCCTGCCGAACAGCGGCGACTGGGGGTCCGTGCTCGGCAGCGACAGCCGCAGCGGCTATCTGATGAATCGCTCCGGATTCTTCTGGGATGGCAACTACCCCACCGGCGTGTCGCAGAACGGCGGCGCGCCGCTGAGCCCGAACTACCAGTTGAGCAACATCGGCAATTTCATGGTCGTGAAGATCACCGGCAACGACAACGACACCACGCCGCGGGCCTTCTCGCTCGGCCGCCAGGAGGGCTGGCGGTCGCTCGACATGAATCTCGCTGAGGTGATCGCCTACGACCACGTGCTGACGTCTGACGAGGAAGCCACGGTGGGCACGTACCTGGCCGGCAAGTACGCGATCACGACGGCCTATTCGGCACCGGCGAACGAAGTGCCTTCCGTGGTTCCCGGCGGACAGCCCGTCGTGAAGAGCAACACGCTCCCGGTCGGCTCGGCCGTGGCGGTGGCCAGCGGTGCCACGCTCGATCTCAACGGGGTGGCGCAGACCGTGGCCTCGCTGTCGAACCACAACGGCGGCGGCGGCACGGTGAGCCTCGGTGCCGTGAACCTGTCGTTCGGCACCGGCAGCGGCAGTTTCTCCGGGACGATCACGGGCACGGGTGCGGTCGCCAAGACCGGCAGCGGCACGCAGACGCTCGTGGGCACGAACGCCTACTCGGGCGGCACCACGATCTCGGCCGGCAAACTCGTGGCCGGTAGCCTCGGGGCCCTGGGGTCGGGCGGGATCTCGATCCAAAACGGCGGCACGCTGGGCATCGCCGCCGGGCTCGACTTCACGAGCAAGACGCTGACGATCGCCGCGGGTGGCACGATCGACATGGGGGACAACTCGACCGTTGCCCTGCCGAGTGCCTCGGCCCTGTCCGCCCTCATGAGCACGAGCCCAGTGGGGTCGACTGTGGCGAACATTCTCAACGGCTCCGGCAGCGCGATCCCGGCGGCCGTACACGTCGCCTGGACGGCGAACCCGGGTGCTTACTTCTCCGACATCCTCACCTTGGAGGGCACCGGCAGCGACAACGTGTTCGTGCTCGCCATGACCTACGACACGGTGCCCGATCCGATGGTGCTCAACATCGGCTATCGCAGCGACTCGAGCGCCGGCTTCCAGGCCCTGGGCACGGGTTCACCGGTTCTCGGCGGCTGGACGAGCGGCTACGTGACGCCCGGTCAGTTTGGCATCGACGTCGCCAACCACCAGGTGTGGGTGGTGAGCAATCACAACAGTCAGTTCGCCGTCGTGCCCGAGCCGGGCGGCCTGGCCCTGGCCGGCCTGGCTCTGGCCGCCCTGGCCGCCTGGAATCGTCGACGCCTGGCTTCCTGATTCCGCCATGTCTTGCATTTCTGGAAAGAGCCTCGAGCATGTCGCGATCGCTGATCTCCCTCGCGATCACGATCGCCTGGGTCGCGGTGAACGCATCGACTCCGGTCAGCGCGGCATCGCTTTACTGGGGCGGCTTCGGCTGGGATAGCTGGGACGCTCCCGGGGCCTGGGACACCGACCCGAGCGGGCAGGGTGGTCCTCCGGCGGCCGTGCCCGGGGCCGCCGACGTGGCCGTGTTCAGCATCGCGGGCCAGAACGCCACGACGACGCTCTCGCTCGACAACAGGCAGTCGGCGGCCGGATTGGTCTTCAACGGCGCGGGGGCCGTGACCATCAATCCCGACTGGACAGGCGACGTCAGCTACTGCACGCTCACGCTGGGCGCCAGTGGCGTTGTGACGAATTCCGGTGCGGGCCCGGCGACCATCAACGCCCGTGTGCTGATCGGCGGCAGCGTGGGTGACTTCAACACGGCCGCCGGCACCACGCTCACCGTCAGCCAGGCCATCAGCGGGACGGGGGCGAATCTGACCAAGACCGGCGCAGGCACGATGAACGTGACCGGCAACCTCTGGAACTCGTCCGACACCTGGAATGAAAAGGTTTCGGTGAGCGGCGGCCTGCTCACGATCGCCAATAACTCCGTCAGATCGTCGGGTATGTTCGTGAATACCTCGACCGCCGCGGGGGCGAACCTGCGGCTCGTGAATTCCAGCGTTTATCTGGACGGCAACAACGACTGGGGCTCGCTCGTGGTCGGCTACAACGCCGGATCGGGCCCGAATGGGTTCGACATGCGAGGCGGGTCGCTGACCACGTTCTGGGGCGGCGTCGTCCAGGGACCGAGCGGAGGGGGCGTGCGGTCGATCGCCACCTTCGACGGCGGGGCCGCCGTGAACCTGACGAGCGGCTCGGCATGGTACATGGGTGACAATGGCGGCCAGCACGGGTCGCAGTCGGCGGTGATCCGAGACGCCACGGTGACGCTCGACGCCAGCAGCGACATCGAACTTGGCATCGTGGGCGGCTTCAACGTCTTCGACCAACTCGGGGGCACCGTGACGGCTCCCAAGAGCGACGACAACGGGGCCTGGACGGGCATGGCCCACGCGGGCGGCCTCAATCTCCAGTATCGGATGGGGAAAGCCGACAACTTCGCCATCTACAACCTCGGTGCCGCCGCGACACTGGCCACGGGATCGATCGTATCGGGCGACGCGACGGCACCCACGCTGATCATCAACAACTCCTACGTGAACCTGCACGGCGGCACACTCAAGCCCACTGCCAACTCGGCCAACTTCGTCCGCACCTCCCTGACCGGTCCCTCCGCGGCACAGGCCGCCCCCCAGCTGGTCGTCTATTCCGAGGGGGCGGTCATCGACACGAACGGTCGCACGATCACGATCGGGCAGCCGCTGCGGGCGCCGGCCGGCAATGGCGTCACGGGCACCACGTTCGCGCTCGACGCGGCCGACCAGGGCTCCGGCTACACGACCACGCCCGTCGTCTACGTGACGACGAATGCCGCGGCCGAACCGAGCGCCGGCTGCATCAACGGGGCGACCGCGGTCGCCAACATGGTCGATGACGGCACCGGCCGTGGCACCTGGAAGGTGGCTTCGGTCACGATCACGAATCCGGGGCAGAATTTCACGGCGACTCCCGTGCTGTCGCTGCGGGGTGGCTCGCCGACGGTGGCGGCGAACGTCTCCACGATCAGTCTGGCGACCGCCGCGAACGTGTCCGGCGGACTCCTCAAGAAGGGTGGGGGCACCCTGGGCCTGGCCGCGGCCAGCACCTACACCGGCCCCACCGCGATCAACTCCGGGGTCCTGGCCCTGCGCAGCGGCGGGTCGATCGACGCTTCGAGCAGCATTTCGATCGCGACCGACGCCGTGCTCGACGTGTCGGCGATCGATACCTACTCACTCGCCCAGACGCTGGTGGCCGAGGGCAGCGGCACGGCCACGGTGGTGGGGAGCGTGATGGGGAACGTCAGCGCCTCGGGCAGGACCATCGATCTCCAGAACGGCCTTGCTCTCGGCACGCTGGCGGTGACGGGCAACCTGGCGATCACCGATTGCACGCTGCGGTTCGACCTGGGGCCCGACAACACCTGCGACACGATCGACGTTTCCGGCTACGTATACCCCGGTGGCGGCATCAACACGATCGACGTGGCTCCGCTGAACAGCCTGACGAGTCTGGCCGCCGGCGACTACACGCTGATGACCGCCAGCAGCGGCTTCGATGGCACGTTCGTGCTGGGTAGTTCCGCGTTGACCGTGGGCGACACGACCTACAACCTGTCGCTCTCCGCGCTCCCCTGGACGACGGTGCTCACTGTCACGCCGGCCGCCGTGCCCGAGCCTGCGCTCGGATTCGTTTCGCTGGCCCTTGTCGTGACGGGCTGCTGGTGGCGGCGTCGCGGTCAGCGATCGGCGGCCTCGCGTTCGATCCAGGCTGCGTAGCGGTCGGCCACGCGGGCCGCCGTGGCGTCCCCGGTGTGCAGCAGCCAGCGGTGCCGCAGCGTGAGGCTGCCGCCCGGCGGAATCTCCCAGCGGCCGACGCCCGGGGCAGCGCCGCTGAAGTCGTGGAGCCCGAACGGATTGGCCGCGAACAGTCCGTAGCCCCGCGCGTGCCACGTGGTCGGATGACGCAGGTTCTTGGGGTGGTCGAAGCAGGCCATGCCGAGCGGACGGCCGTCCACGACCCCCGACAGATCCACCCAGGCCGCGGGCCGCCCCCAGGCCCGACCGTCGCGGTCGCCGGACGCCGTCAGGTAATGGCCCGTGCCGCCAGGTGTGCCTCCGTCGGCCGCCACGGTGAGTTCGGGCCGCACGCGTGCGGCCATCGTGCCCTCCTTCGTGTCGCCGAACACGACCGGCCGCCTGCCGGCCGTGATCGTGATCTCGTGGTCGATCGTGCGCGCCGCCTCGTCGGCGGCAAAGCGCATCGTGCGCCGGTCGCGGCAGACCTCCGTGCCATCCGCGGCCAGCCAGCGGCAGCGGGCCACGATCACGCCTTCGTCGGTGCGGTCGAGGGCCACGTGCTCGATCGTGGCGCCGCCGCGACCGGTCCAGAAGTCGTGACCGTTGACGTCTCCGTGCGCGAACCAGAACGATTCCTGGTGCGGATGATCCTTGGGCTCTCCGGGCAGGAGTGGCCCGAGCGGCCAGGAGCGGGTGACCGCGATGCCATCCGGGCCGACGAGCGGGTGCAGGACAGGCTTGGCCCGGCGCGGGCCCGAGTGGACGTAGTTGGTGAACTCGGCTCCGTCGACGGTGACCCGCACCCGGTCGGGCAGTCGTTCCATGCCGATGCGGCCCTCTGCGGCGTGGGCTCCGGCCCAGCAGGCGGCCGGCAGGCAGGCGAGGGCCACCAGCAGGCAGAGCCGCTTCCAGGCCCTCGACCCGGGGGAAACCACCCTGTCGCTGAATCGTGTCGGTCGCATCGATGGGCGCTCGGTTCGCGATCTCGCTGAGCCGCCGCCAGGATACTTCCAGCGGGCCGGCCGACCAACCGACCCGGATGGCGTGTATCCTGTCTGCCTCTGCGGCGGACGCCGTTTCCGCCGCAGCACCACACCCACCGAGGAACTCGATGAGCAGCCCGCAGCACTCGGCCCAGTCCCGACTCGCCGCCTTGGGACTCACGTTGCCACCCGTCGGACCGCCCGCCGGCGCGTACAAGCCTTGCCTGGTGGTGGGCCGCCAGGCCTTCGTGTCCGGTCACCTGCCCGTGCTGCCGGACGGCACCCGCCTCCGCGGCCGCGTGGGCGAGGATCTCGATGTGGCCGCGGGCAAGGAGGCGGCGCGGCTGGCGGGGCTGGCGATCCTGGCCACGCTCGTGGCCAGCCTGGGAAGCCTCGATGCGGTCGGACGCGTGGTCAAGGTGCTGGGGCTCGTGAACTGCACGCCCGACTTCGAGCAGCATCCGCAGGTCATCAACGGTTGCAGCGAGTTGTTCGCCGAGATCTGGGGGCCCGACCACGGCATCGGCGTGCGCAGCGCTTTTGGGGCGGTGTCCCTGCCCTTGGGCGTGGCCGTCGAGATCGAGGCGGTGTTCGAGCTGGCCTGAGCGGTGCGGCAGCCGCCCCCTCGGGTGCCGGCACCGACGCGATCCAGCCCTCGAGCGGGTCGAGCGTTGGTGGCAGCCCGTAGCCGGGCAGGGCCGAGGCATGGGCCGCCTGCAGCCCGCAGATCACGGCGTCGAGCCGGTCGCCGGCGGCGTCGGCCACGAGGCGACGGAGCCAGGCATCGCTGGCCCGCAGGCGCGGACCGAGGCCGGCCGCGCCCGACACCAGCGCCGAGACGATGAGCCGGCGGTTCACCGTTCGCGCACGGGTCTGGCGCTCGGGATCGTCGCTCTTGTAGGACGTGCGACAGACTTGCCGGGCGGTGAAGGCGGGGTAGGCCTCGAGGGCGATCCGCGGCCGGCGGCCCCTGGCGGCGATGCCATGGGCTGGAAACGCCAGCCCCGCCGCCAGCATGCGACCAATCGCCGCGTGCATCATCCAGGCCACGGGGGGATTGGTCCAGCGCATCGCCGGGCTCGAACCCGCCGGCCTGTCGGCCTGACGCCAGGCGAATTTGTCACCGGCCGGCCGTGCGGCACACCAGGCCCGGAAGCGGTCGCGGAGCTCGGTCCGGGGCCGGCCGCAGAAGAAGGCGACGAAGTCGCGCCAGTCGGTGGGCCAGCCCTCGTGCTCGATGAGCGGCCGGGGCTGGCCAAAGGGAAGATCGAAGCCGGCCAGCCAGGGGCCGGGCTCGTTGAGCAGGTCTGCGAATGCCTCCAGGCTCGTGAGTTCGCGGACTTCCGCCAACTCGTAGGTCGAATGCCGCGGCCCCGGCAGAAGGCGGCCCACGGCCACCGTGATCGGCTTGCGGGGGCGCGGTGCCGACGTGAAGTCGATGCCCAGGACGACCGTGCCTCGGGCCGTGGGGAGCGCGGTCTGGCCGGTGCTGCGACGGTCGGATGGCGGTGCCATGGCGGGCATCTTGGACGGCGATGGCGGCGTGGGTCAAACCCCGAAGGTGGCCCGCCTGCGGCGGAAATCGGACCGGGATGCGCCGCCGGAGCGTCCGTGCCGCATAATGGGTCCGGCAGCTCGCGTGGCCGCCATCCCCACGGTCATCATCCGCTCCAGAGAACGGTGCATGCCTGCATTCGCCCCCACAACGCGTCTCGGTCCGGCATCCGCCCTGCGGGCCGCGCTCTGGCTGACGCTGGCATGTGCGGCGGCCTTGCCGCGTGATGCGTGCGCCGCCCCCACCGGCGTCCTCGACCTGCCTGGCGGCGGCAAACTGCCCGGCACGCTCCTCCCGGCTCCCGCCGGGACCGATGGGCCACGTGGCACGCTCGTCTGGCGGTCGCCGTTGTTCAGCATGCCGTTTGAGTTCCATCTGGACGAGATCGGTGGCGTACGATTCGACGCCGCACCGGACGTGGTTGAAACGGGTCCGTTCCGCTGCCAACTCCGCGGTGGCGACGTGATCGATGGGACGATCCAGGAGATCAACGCCCGGCAGGTCGTGATCGTGCCGGGCGGGAAGTCGGGGCCCGTGACCATTCCCCGCACGATCCTGGAAAGCCTCTCGCGGCGCGACGCCAACGCCGCCGGCATCTACGTCGGGCCGGCCGGCCTGGCAGGCTGGCGGCAGGTCCCGGACGCGTCGTGGACCGAGGAGGCGGGGCGACTCAAGGCGAAACGCCGCGGTGCCTCGGTGTTCCGCGACGTTGGGGGGGCTGCTCGGGCCTGCTATGACATCGTCCTCTCGTGGCGACAGCCGCCGGAGTTTCGCCTGGCCGTGGCAGCCGCCGAGAAGGCGGGAGAAGACGCCTATCGCCTCGAGGTCCTGGGGCTGGGTGCGGCGGGCGGTGCAGCGGCGCTCGTTCGGCAGGAGGGAGCGAAGGCCGGCCTGGAACCGTTGCCGATCGAGCGGCCAGCGCCGGGCCGGATGCGCGTCACGATGTTCGTCGACCAGGAGAAGGGACGTCTTGCCACCATCCTCTCCACGGACGGTGCCGCACCACGCACGGCTGAGGTGACCGTGCCGCCCAGGGCACGGGCCGCGTCGGGCCGATTCAGGCTCTCGCTCTCCTCCGGCGACCTGTGCCTGGAGAGCCTGCGGGTCACGCCCTGGAAGACGGCCGAGCCGCGACTCGACGCCGGGGAGGGCACGATCATCGTGGGCCGCGATGGCCGACGGACCCGGGCCGACATCGAGTCGTTCGATTCAGCAACGGGCCAACTCGTGCTCCGTGCCGAGGGCGGCGAACCGGATCGGCTGCCGCTCGATGCCATCGATGAAATCACGTTCGGCAATCAGGCGGAGGACGCCGCCGACCCGGGGGCCGGCATCCGCATCGTGCGAGCCTCCGGGGGCACGCTCAGTGGCGACCTCGACCACGTCGACGACGATGCTGTCTGGCTGCGTCGTCACGGCCTCGATGCACCGCTCGCCGTGCCTATGTCGGACATCCTGGCGATCACGAGCATGCGCGCCGCCACGCCGCCGCGGGCGTTGCCGGGGCGTTCCGGTGAATTCACGGTGGACGACGTGTCACTCCGCGGCTGCCTGGTTGACGGCAGCCCCTGGCAGGCCGGCCTGGCCTGGCAGCCCCAGGGCAGTGCGACCGCCAGCCCGCTGGCGCCGAATCCGAGTGCCATCGTGGAGTACGTCTCCCCGAGGCCGAAGCGGAAACCGGCCGACCAGCAGGAGGGAGCCTTCGGCGGAGTCGCGCAGGTCGAGGTGGGCGGGATCGGCGGGGTCGTGAACCAGGATGGGGCCGGCTTCTTCGTGGTCACGATGCTCGCCGAGGGAGGCGCCGCCGAACGCGATGGCAACCTCCAGGCCGGTGACCGGCTCCTGGCCGTGCGGCCCCGCGAACAGGGCGTCTATGTGGAGACGAAGGGGCTCGACGCCGACACGGTGATGAACCTGCTACGCGGACGAGTGGGCACGAAGGTGGGCCTGCGGGCCACGGATAACGCCGGACTCAACCCCCGGGAGATCGTCCTGGAACGCGGTGCGATCGCCGTGGCCGGCCCCGACGTGCTGGATCGAGCCCTGCAGACGCACGCCCGCCTGGCGGCAGCGCGGGTGGTGGTGCCCGACGGCGGCGGTCAGTTCGCCTCGCTGGCCGTCCTGCGCAGCGGAGAGATGGTCCCTTGTGTGGTCGAGGCGATCGACCAACGTGGCGTGCGGATGCGGACTCCCGTGGCCGACGGCGGCGGGGAAACGGCCGTCACCGTGGCCGCGACGCTCCTCCGAGCCGTGGAACTCGCACCGATCATGAGTGGAGCGACGATCGACGAGGTGGCGCGAAACCGGCTGCTCACCGTGCCGCGGTCACAGCGGGACACGCCACCCACGCACCTGCTGCGCCTGCGCGACGGCGACTATCTCCGCGGTCGGCTCGAGTCTCTGGATGCGGAGACCGTGACGATCGACGTGCGCGGCGAGCGGAAGAGGCTGCCGCAGGCCGACGTGGCCCGGGTGATCTGGCTGCATCCCGACGAGGCCGCGCCCGAGGCCGCCGGCCGGGGCGAGGCGAACGAAGGCCTGCTCGTGCAGGGCATCGCCCCGACCGGTCGCGTCACGCTCGTGGCACAGCGACTGGAAGGCGACATGATCCGCGGCAAGAGCCCGGCCTTCGGCAGTGGCCGCATCGACGTCAGCGGCCTCGAACGCCTCCTCATCGGCAAGGCGATCGGCGCCGATGACAATGACCTGCCATTCAGCCAGTGGCGACTCAAGCCCGCGGCCGAGCCCAAGGCCGCGTCGCGGGGCGAATGAACACGGCGCTGGTCGGGACCCGATCCAGCTACGGTTTCGGCTGGGCGGTGGCCGAGTAGGTGGGCAGGTGCCGGGCCGGCACCTCGAGCGCGAGCAGGTGCAGGGCCGTGACGTAGAGACGGCCGCCGTATTCGCCCCAGCGGTCGGGCACGGCGCCCAGGGGATCCCAGCTTCCGGTCGCGGGCCCCGACGTCTCCTGGGTGCCGGCGAGTGTGTCGACGAGGCTGCCGTACCAGGGGTCCCAGCCGCTGCCGCCGGCGTGCACGAGCACCTGCGACGAGTAATACCAGAGATAGGAGTCGCGGGTGCGTTGTTTGGGCGTCCCGTATGCCGGCTTCAGCGCCGCGAGCAGTCGTGCCGATTCCAGCACGCCTGGATCGACCTTCGGCGTGCCCGTGTGCAGTTTCATGAGGGCGCCGACGGCCGTCATGCAGGCCGAGGAGAGCTGTGAACGGCGCTGCTGGGCGTTGCGCGGGTTGTAGGCGTAGCGGGTGGGATCGGCGGGCGTCGTCGAGGCGTCGAGCAGCCGGCGCACGCCGGCGAGCGTGCCGTCGTCCGTCCTGACGCCCGCCAACTGGCCCGACCGCAACGCCACCAGCATCCAGCCGCTCACCGACAGATCGGCGTCGCTGCGCGGTGCGTACCGCCAGCCTCCGAGTTGTGGATGCTGGCTGGTGGCGATGAAGCGGCAGGCCTTCTCAGCAGCCGGCTTGACGATCGCGTCCCCGGTCATGCCCACGGCTTCGCAGAGGGCCATCGAGGCGATGCCGTGGCTGTAGAGCCAGGAGCAACTGTTGGAGAGGTCGTCGGCGGGCAGGTAGAGGTCACCGTCGTCCTTCTGAATGGAGAGCAGGAACTCCAGTCCGCGCCGCACGGTGTCGCGGTGCGGGCCGTCGAAGTGATCGTGGCCGGCACCGAAGAAGCTGAGCAGGGCCAGGCCCGTGGCCGCCGTGTCCGACTGCAGTTTCGGCGCCTCGCCCGTGGGCTGGCCCGCCGATCGGCCCAGACTCCAGCGACCGTCGGCCTGCTGCGAGCGGGCCAGGAACTCGAGCCCGCGGCCCACCATCTCGTCGGCGCGGGCCAGGGTCTTCGGATCGGCGACCTTGCGGGTGGGCACATCGGCCTGTCGCGCGACCGGGGTCCGCTTGGCGAAGGCCTCGGCCACGTCGCGCACGCGGCCCTCGACGGGCAGCGCTGCCGCGGCGACGCGTTCCAGGGACCGGGCTGCAACGGCCGGCGCATCCGGCTCGCCGCGCTGCCGCCCGGCTGCAGCGGCCTGGATCGCGGCCGCCTCCACGGACGGCGCCGACAGTCCCTCTTCCTCGTCCGCATCGGCGGGCAGCGTGTCGGCGCCGCCGGGCCGCGTGGCGCCGACGGCGGACCGGGCGGCAGCGCTTGTGCGGCCGAGCGCTGCCGGAGCGAGGGCGGGCTTGGGGGCGGAGGCGACGAGGGCCGGACCGGCTGCGGTTCCTGTCGCGGCAGCATCCACCTTCACGGCTGCCGCACTGGCGTCGAGCGCAGAGGCGGAGGTGACGCCTCGGGGCAGGGGAGCGGCGCTGCCTGCGGGGCGCGCGGCGGAAGCCGAGGCATTGGCGTCGTCCCGCGCGCTTCGGCCGGTCGTGCCGGCCGCCACCCAGGCGCCTGCGGGGGCCGAGGCGGCCGTGCCCGGAGACGCCGATTCTGCGGCGTCGGTCGAGCGGGCGATCCGGGCATTCGCTCCGAAGCCGTTGGCCGGACCTCGCGCCGCCGACCCACGGGCCAGCGGTGCCGCGGCAGGTGCGGCCGCGGCGGGTGCGGCGGCAGTCGGAGCCGCGGGTGTCGTGGCGACCGTGGCGGCGGTGGCCGCGGATGTCGCGGATGCAGTGGCCTGCCGGCGGCCAGGTGCCGTGCTCGCCGCCACGGCGGCCGGCGGCAGTTGGCCTGCACGATCGATGCGGGCCACGCTGGGCAGCCGAGCCGTGGGGGACGTGGTGGCGACGGCGGACGTTTCGGCTTCGGTGGCGGGTGCCGCCGCCGTCGTGGTCGACGCTGCCCGGCCCTGAGACGGCCTGGACGTCTGCCGGGCCGCGGGTGCCAGGGCGGGCTGCTGTGTTGCCGCCGGAGCGGCCACCGGGGCGGGCGCGACTGCATCGGCCCGGGCGTCGGCCGCCGCCGAGGCTTCGGCAGCGCTGCGCGTGGCTGCCGCTGCGGCGGGATCTGCATCCTCCGTGAGGGCCTCGCGGGCGCTGCGGGTGGCCGAGGTCGGGGTCCGGGCCGTGAGCCGCTCGAGAAGCGCCACCTCCCGCGGCCGCCAGCGTGATGCGACCGGCTCGACGGCCTCTCGGGGCCGCGGCGCGACCGCGGCTGGCAGGGGTTGTGCCGGAGCCTCGGCGGCTGCAGCTGGCGCAATGGCCGCCGTGTCCGCGGTCGTCGCCGCGGGCAGGGCGGATGCCTCGGCCGCTGCCTGCCTGGCCAGGGCTTCGGCCTCGGCACGCTGTGTGTCGGGTTCGATCTTCGTGCGCTGCACCTGCTCCGGCGTCACCTTGACGTCGCCGGCCGCCTCGCCGGCGGCGCGCTCGCTGACGGCCTTGGCTGGTTCGCCCTCCCGCTTCACCGTCGGCAGTTCGGCTGCTGGCTTCAAGGCGATATCGAGGGGTTTCTCGTGCGCGGGCCGCTCGGTGGGCGGCGACCGGGGCACCTGCAGCTGGAAGTCGGCCTTGGGTTTCGGGGTCAGCGGTTTCTCCGCGACGGGCGCGACCGGATCCGCATCGAGCCCCACCCGCGACACGGCCAGGCCCCGGAACGTGATCAGGTGCAGGAGCAGGCTCGCGGCGGCGGCCCAGGCCAGCCGTCGCAGGTACGTTCCGCGGCGTTCCGAGCCATGTCCGGCCACTGTCAGTCGCTCCGGGCGTCGGGGAATTCGCTAGTCGGCGGCGGCCGACTGCACCTGGTAGTCCTCGATGCCGGCCTGCACGCAGGCATCCATCGCCGCCACCACGAACTTGTGCAGCGTGTTCTCGTCGGCGCGGACGATCACCGCCTGCCGCTGGGGGTTGTCGGTCGCCGCCTGCCGCAGCAAATCCTGCAGATCCTCGAGCCGCACGGGACGGGCGCCGGCGAAGTAATTGCCGTCACGATCGATGTTGACGACGAACTCGCGGGGCCGGCTCGTGAGCGGCTTGGCGGCGCTGGCCTGCGGCAGCACGACGTCGATCGACCGGTCGGCCTCGTCGAGCTTGCTGGCCACGAGGAAGAAGATCATCAGCAGGAACACGATGTCGATCATGGAGGTCATCTCCAGACCGCTGCCCAGCCGGCCCTTGTCGATCCTGACGCTCATCGCTTCACCGTCACGGCTGCCGTCGGCGGTGCGGAGGGTTGCGGCGCCGCGGCCGATCCGGCGGGCCGCTCGCCGGCCAGTTGCGCGGGTGTCAGCCGACCCTTGTTCTCGTAGCGCTCGAGCTGTGGCAGCACCTGATCGACGATCTCGTCCACCTTGTGGAAGCCCTTCATGATCCGGCCCTCGAGGAAGTGGGCGATCATCGCGGCAGGAATGGCCACGCAGAGGCCGGCGAAGGTGGTGATCAGGGCCACGTAGATGCCGTTGGCGAGTTCCGCGGCGCGGTTGGCTCCGGCTTCGAGGTTCGCGGTTGTGTAGAAGGCGAGGATCATGCCCTGCACGGTGCCCAGCAGGCCGAGCAGCGGAGTGACGGTGACCGCCAGACTGATCGGACGGATGTTGGCGTAGAGCCGCGAGGCCTCCCGTTCCTTGGCCACCTCGGCGGCCCGTTCCAGCTCGGGCACGGGACGGCCCACCTTCTCGAGCATCGCCTGCAGCACGGTCGACGCGACCGAAGGATTCTGCTGGCAGAGGCGGTACACCCGCCGCGGATCGAGCGGGCCCAGGCCCCCCGACTCGGCGAGGCCGCTGCGGAGCCTGGCGGGCACGAAGCGGCCGTTCCGCAGCGCCACGAGACGCTCGATCCCGAACGTGACGACGACGAGCGACATGGCCGTGATCGGCCACATCAGCAGCCCGCCGGCCAGAAACAGTTCCCAGAGGGTCTGCACGCGATCGAGGCCGTTCACGACGATGCTCCTTCCGCCGCCGGCTTGGCGGCTCCCAGCGAATCCAGCCGCTTGCGCGCGGCCGGGGTCTGTTGCGATTGTGGATACCGTTCCACGAGTTCGGCGTAGAGCGTGCGGGCCTGATCGGGCTTGCCGAGCACCTCGAAGCAGCGGGCCGCCTCGTAGGTGGCCTGCGCCTGCCAGGGGTGGTAGTCGGGCGGCGCCTGCTGCTCGCCAAAGCCGTAAGCCACCTTGAAGAACGACTTGATGGCGTCCTTGTGCTTCTCCTGCTCGAAGAGCACCTCGCCTTCCATGAGGCGGGCACGGGCTGCGAGCACGGTCCGCGGGCCGTCGGCCACGGCGCGGTAGTCGGCGAGGGCCTCGTCGAGCTTGCCCAGGTTTTGTCGGGCCCAGCCGGCCGCGTAGCGGACCTCGGCGGCCTGTGGCGCGGCTGGTTCGGCGGCCAGGAAAGCCTGGGCGATCGCCAGGCTGTCGGCCCATTTCTCCGCCCGGGCGGCGGCCTCGGCGGCGCGCACGAACGCGGTGGCCCGCAGTTCCGGGGAGGAGAGTTTCTTGGGATCCGCGAGCGCCGCCGCGAAGGCCCGGGCCGCGTCCGCGGGCTTGCCGAGCGCCAGCAGCGACTCGCCGAGCATGGCCTGTCCGTCGGCCGCGAGCGGCCCGGCCGGGGCCGCCGCCACCTGGGCCGCGAAACTCTCCGCGGCCGGGGCATGCTCCTTGCGCATGTGGTGCGTCCAGCCGAGCTTGTGCCGGGCCTGTTCCACGACCGTCGCCGCGGCGGGATTTTTTTCCGCGGCAGCGATCGCCGCGCGGTAGGCCTCCGCCGCGGCCGGCCAATTCTCGGCGCGCCAGCGGGCCTCGCCGATCTCCAGCCAGGCGTCGGCAGCCTGGCCGCTCGCCGGAAAGCGCTTGACGAGCGCCTCGAACGTGGGCGTGGCGTCGGTCGGCTTGTCCCCCAACGTCTGCGCGAGGCCGAGTTCGAAGAGGGCGCGGTCGGCGGCGGGGAAGTCGGGCTGCTCCTGGAGCAGTTTCTGGAATGCGGCTGCAGCCTGGGCGTATTTCTTTTCGCCGGAGAGACAGAGGCCCTGGAGGAGGCGGGCCTCGCCCGTGGCGGCCGGGTCGAGTTTGGCGGAGCCCTTGGCCACGAGGTCGAGGATCCGCTCGGCGTCGGCCGTGCCGCCGGCAAAATCGCCGCTTCGGTAGCGGGCATCGCCGCGGGCCAGGAGCGCGGACGATGCGGCCGCGGAGTCGGGATGGGCGGAGATCAGTTCGCCCCAGGCCTTGATCGCCTCTGGCAACCGCTTCTGCGACTCGTGGCACCAGCCGGTGGCCAGCAGGGCCCAGGGAGCGCGGCTGCCCTGCGGCTTCGCGGCCCGCGACTTGGCGAAGGCATCGATCGCCTCGTCGAACTTCCCGGCATCCTGCCGCGCCTGGCCGAGACGGTACCAGGCCACGTCTGCATTCTTGCCCTCGGGAAACTCCTTCACGAGCCGCTCCGCCGCCGCCAGGGCGGCCGGCTTGTCGCCCGCCTCGCGGAGCGCCCGCGTGGCCAGGAGCAGCGCCTCGTCCCGCCGCGTCCACTTCGCATGGGCCGTGTCGATCGAGGCCAGGAGCTTGGCGGCGGCTGCCGCCTGCTTGAGTTCCACCAGCGCCGTGGCGTCGAGGAACAGCGCCTCGGCCTGCTGATCGCCCGTCAGCGCCGCCGTCACCGGGGCGAGGACGTCGTGCGTCTTCTGCCACTGCTTGTCGGCCGCCAGCGCCGTGCCC
>Ga0129333_10002082_pt1 | contig 18511 bp, 18 predicted proteins | sample CPB6_08_DNA_FD_94474 | JGI IMG/M metagenome (GOLD analysis project Ga0129333, IMG submission 94474) | Freshwater to marine salinity gradient microbial communities from Chesapeake Bay, USA - CPBay_Sum_0.6_0.8_DNA | ecosystem: Environmental > Aquatic > Marine > Coastal | place: USA: Chesapeake...
AGTAACCTAACATTAAATGGAACAGGTAGTGCTTATCTATCATCAGACGTAGTAGTTAGTCTAACTCTAACATTAACCAGCGGTAACCTCACGTTGAATAGTGATATGTATGCTAGAAATTTTTCAGGCAGTAATTCAAACTCTCGAAGTATAATACTAGCCGGAAGAACTTTTTTTAATAACGATCAAGCAGGAGGATATGGTTCATTTACCATGGCTACCAGTACCAACATGACCACTGATGGGAAAAACGGAAATGGATGGTTTCAGATAGAAGGGGCACCTTCTACCGTAAACTTCGGAACAACCTGGAGTGAAAATACTGCGCCTAATGTAAAATGGTATCTTAATATTGGGTACGACGGACAGATATTTGGAAACATAGAATTTGGCGCAAATTCCGGTAATGCCAGTCTGACAAGAACCTATACTGTTTATGGTAGTATGACAGGTGACCTAAGCGCCAACACTTTACAAAATGCCACATTCAATCTAGCTAGTTCAGATGCTAGAACTATTAATGTATCAGGCAGTCAACGAATAGGTACACTTACTACTACAGCCAACGGAAGTTATACTGTAAATAATGTTTATTTTAATAACTTTACATTAGCCGGAAACGGAGCAACATATACATGGACTGATAATAATGCATCTAGTCTAACATTAAATTTAACAGGACCGAATTCTACTTATAACTTTACATTCGGCGGTTTTACAACCTTAAACATTAATGCCAGCAACGGTACAATTAATTTAAGCGGTGTAAGTATTTACGGAAATAACCAAGGAACTACTGGTGTTAACTTTACCCAGGGCACAGTAAATTGTACAGGAAATAACAGTGCTGGTGTGGTTACAAGTACAGGTTCTATTTCAAGAACTTGGAATCAACTTACATCTAGGTTTTACCTAAATGGTGGTACGGGCACTGTATTAATGTTTGCAGGTGCGACTAATTTTGTTTGTACTTCTGGAGGTAGTCAAGGACCGGATGGCGGAACTTTTGTAGTTCTAACGGCTTCTACAATGGTTGATCCTGGGACTTTAGGAGCAAATAGTCCCTGTGTTGTTATAGCCGCAGGATCTGCTTCCCCAGTGACTTTGGCATCTAACAGAGATTGGCGAGTTTTATCTAATAATAATAGTAACGATTCGTCAACTTGGGGCAATATACAATCTGGAGTTGCGACATTTAATATTTGGCGTAGTTTAGAAGTTCAATCTACTAGTTTTGGAACTTTCAGTAGTTGGTCAACAAATAAATCATTTACTTGGAAAGGTACTGATAACGGCGCTCTGATATTACAAGCAGATTTCATAGATACTCTAACTCTTACAGGATCTAATTTAATACAATTTTCAACCGATTATTCGACCAAACATGTTAATACTTTAAGTTTAGGGGGAAGTACACATTTATATTTGCTTACAGGCAATTTAAAAGTAAATATTTTTAGCACTGCCAATGAGACAAATACAAAAACTTTGTCGGTCAATACTAACAATTTAGTAGTAGGTAGTTTTTTTAATACTGCAGCAGGAACTTTAACTTTTAATGGTACTGGATATATTCAGGTTACTGGTTCAAGTGTACAAAATGGTTCAGCAACATATCCATATACGCTAGGCGGAGGACCTAATTTTAACTTGGCCAGCGGCGTTACAATATTAACAGAATTTAATGCAAATATACTTGTATTAGACGGAACTATCACCTTTAACGCAACTGCATATATTAACGGCGATATTTCTTTTACAAATAATGTTGAAACTGCTTCAGTTTCTAGCGCGATTTGGTATATAGGCGGTAGTTCTAGAACTACCACTTTAAATGTAGGTAACACTACAAACAAAATTCCAGCACTGTACACTAATACCAACGGTGTAACTAGTAGAATATTTTCATTTACTAATAATGTATACACTGTGGCTATCCGTATAGATAATGGTATGACATGGAATACCAATAATTATGCTGTAAGAGCACAGAGTCAAATACGTATACAAGGTACGACTAATTTAGGAACCAGTGCTATAACTATAGATGGAACTGGTGCAGGTACAGGATGGGATAGTTCAGCAGGCACTGCGGTGATTAATACTCATACATCATCAATAACATTTACAGGTACAGGAGCAGATAAAAATTTCACATTTGGACAGAATCAAAACTTCTATCAAATTATTAATTCAGGAGTTTTCACTGTAACACCTAGCAGAGTAGGTTATCTCAATGTAACCGCCAGTGCTACAAACCAAGGTACTATTGATGAAATTTCTAATGCTGTAAATCCTAGCGGATTTAAATTTACCAACACTCCAAAAATTGTTAGTTTTTTAATTAGTGGAGTAGCAAGCAATTTAGCATATATAGAAGGTAATGCTACCAAACCGGGCTCTACTGGTTTAGTAAATAGACAGTATCTGAGTGTAAAAAATAGTGCTGTATCTGGAGGTGCTCCTCCAGGATGGTATGCAGGCGATGCTAGTACCGACGAAGGAGGTAATAGCGGTTGGATATTTACAAACGTACCAGGATTATTCATACCACGCGGTGAGTTCTTCTTATTCTTTTGATTTAAACTAAGCAATAGGGTTTACTAAATATAACGTACTAGATAAACCTCTATGGCTAAAATTCACATTTTAAATCCTTTCTACTTCTGGCCTATAAATAACGGAGCCATTGGACTATAATATGGCTACTTTACCAGGCACAGGTCAGCAGATTTCTTTCGGTCAGGTAAACAGAGTGTTTACCAATAATGCCGGTGGATCTGCAGGAGATGCGCCTAGTGGTGGTCAAAATATTAAACTTAGTGCTGTTTTAGGTTCAAGGCCTACTTATGGTATCAATCAATCTACAGGTACACAAATTAGTTTATCTCTAACTTTTGGCGGAAAGACTGGACCATACTCTTGATAGGTAACACATGAAATTCGATCAAATTGCTAAAATAGTACACAATACAGATTTATCGCCTAGTAAATGGGAATTGGACACAATAATTTGGTGGGATCGAACAACAAATAAAAAATCATTGTTACGGTTTTTTGACAGAATTAACACTTTAAAAACAAAAACTGCTCTATCAGTTAGCGAACAAACTGAACTAGAAAACCTTCTTGAATTGTTAGACGAACTTGAAGAACAAGATTGTAAAGATCTTTTACGTCAAACTGAAGATGAAGCAAAAGATGCCTTTATAGAACATTTATCCAGAGTCGGGGCTATACAAATTCTCACCAACGGTAAAATGGACTATGATATAATGGAAACTGCTTGTAAATTAAGCCCTAATGATTTTATAATGTGCGCTAAGAGAACGCAAGATTTAATCAGTCAGATTCAGGGTCTTGTAATAAAAGGTGAAACTCTTAGCAAAGATGTAGCAGGCGCATGAAAAAGAAATCTGTATTTTCAACAACAACTTGGTCAAGCAAAAAAGGAAAACTAGCAGTTCTAATTCCTGTTAGAGACACATTACATTCTGCTCATGCGTTATGTATAGCAGAAATGGTAAAACTGAATACTATGAACGATCTAGACACTCATGTGTTTATGGATGCTAGCACAATACTTCTTACTCAACGTGAAAGGTTAGCCACTGCTGCTGTAGATCTAGGAGCAGAATATTGTTTATGGTTAGATAGCGATATTACTTTTCCTGCAGGTATAGCATTAAAATTATTAGCACACAATGAACCTATTGTTGCCTGTAACTATATAAGACGACAATTGCCGGCAAAAGGAGTTGCTTATCAAGTCATAGGAGACTGGGAAAATCCATTACCATTTGAAATATATGATGATCTTGTAGAAGTACAGGGAGTAGGAATGGGCTGTATGTTAATGAAAACAGAAATTTTTAGCAAGATTCCTAAACCCTGGTTTGAATTCGGATGGAGTCCTGAAAGCAATGATCATTTAGGCGAAGACATGTTACTTTGTCAAAAAATCGCCAGCGCAGGCTACACTGTTAAAATAGATAGTGTGCTTAGCCAAGAATTAAGGCATCTAGGAACTTGGGCATTTGGCCCAGATTTGTTAAATTAGAGAAATTAAAAGTTCTAGTTTCGCTCTAGTAATTTTGTTATTAAAAATCTTATTGGCTCCTTGATGTAATGGTTTTGGCCATTTGTCATATGCACACCAAGCATAACCAGAATGTTCGTCATTTAGAACTGGAATAAATTCTTTGTCAACTAATAGTACGTAGGTACTGTATTGAAATTGTTGATCGTTACTAATAAAAAATTCTAAAGGGATGTATTTTTTAATAGACTGAGTCAGTCCTATTTCCTCTTCTATTTCTCTATTCAGTGTATCAACGGGAGTATTATCACTAGGATCTTTTTTGCCGCCTACGAATCCCCAATGACCTGCTGTTTTCCCCTGGGTCCTAAGTAAAAATAAAAATTTTTTTGTTTCTGCTGCTAAGAATAGTCCACCACTACAAATTATTTTGTTCACAAAATTAAACGCCACAGTTTATTGGTATAATATCCTTCGTAACTCTTTTGCCAACTAGTTCCGGTCCATTGATATTGAGTACCTGTATAGGCATTAGTTATGTAAACTACACTAGTTGCTGTGGAACTATTGAAAATTGTAGACCATGCTGTTCCGGTCCATTCTATAATATCATTGGCAAATGCTTGATGATCTGAATTATCAGCGTTTTTCCATGCTATAGGACCAGAATACGTACCATTTCCGAAATCCGGAGAACTATTTAGATCTTCCAATATTAGATACCTAGTTCCAGCAGATAAAGTAGTAGGATTATAAGTTTCTGGATTTACTATAGCATCAACAGTACCTCGCCCGCTAATTAAAGTATTAGTAGGTATAGTATCTGGATCAATATTCAAAACCATGCTATAATCATCTAATGGGTTAAGACTGATGTATGAAATAATCTCACTTCCCGCTTCAGTGCTAAATCTTAATTGACTAAGTCCTGCTCTAAACTTACCAGGATACTGATCTAATATCCTGTGCCAGGACACAGAATTTCCAGGATCTAATAAATCTGCGTTTTGTGCCACAGAATAAGGAATTAATCGTGCTGTACCGTTAATTACTAATAGGTCGTAATTACCTGGAGTGACTATAACATCTTCGTCTGGACTAATATCTCCGAATACATCCACCGCACCTTCTTTTCCATAGACATTAAGAATAGTTCCTTGAGCACTATTAGCAAATATATTACTAATAATTTTTGTAATAACCCCTAGTTTTCTTACCTTAGCAGGTGGTGTAATCCATACAGGGGCGGTAAATGTCATGGTCAGTATATCAATGTCTTCATTTATGCCCTGAGGAATACTCCTACTACTCCAAGTCTGTGATTCTAAATGGAGAACACTAAGACTAGTCCAATCTATATAATTGTCTGTAGTCTGTATTTCGAAACTAGGATTAAAAAATACTACAATCTGTTCCCATATCTGTAGTTTTTGATCCATACTAGTTGTCCATATATCTGCGTTTAATGTAATCAGATAGGGACTTGGCATTATTCTTTCTACTGTATAATTACTTCCCTGGTTGTGTAAGTAGGTGTTTGTATCAGGATCTACATCTCGCTCTCTAATATTGATTTTACTGATAAAAGTAGGATCCTGCATTCTTGGTCTATCAAACTGTAGATCCTTTATATAGCAAGCAATTAAAGGCACACTTGGAATAGCGTTTTCACTATTCTTTTTCATTATTTGTGCTACCTGTCTGGTCATGTCGCCATACCTAACAGGCACTTGAATAATATTACCTTTGCCATCTTTGTAGGCAAAGTTACTCATTATGTTAATAAACTGGGCCAGATATCTGCGTATTTGCCCGTCGTAAAAATAATCCATTTAGACGTCCGCCTTTGGTTTTAATGCCTTACTCAAACTTTGTTTTTGCGGAACAACTTCACCTGCTATGGTTGCGGTATTATTATTGTTTACAAAACTTGCCTTAAGTTTTTGTCTTACTAGTCCTGGGTCATTAGTTTGAGTTTCACCTAATGTACTAATAGTCATTCTAACATTATCTTCAAATCTTATCCAATGTGTTCCGTCAAATCTATACATTCTATTAGGCAAATAATCTGTTCGTAGGAAAAAGTCGCCTGAGGTAGGATTAGATGGAAATCCTACTCCAAATCCATAAGGACTACCATTAGGCGGAATACCGTCACCAGTAAGATATCCAACATAATAATTTTTATTAGGAGTTTCTAATACCGCACTTACATTGGTATTTGTACTAGAAACATTTATGTCAGTTTGACTAACATCTAATGTATTTGCTAAACCATCATTGTCTTTAGGGACAATATAAAAATGCCGTGTTTCATAACCACTTTTCACAACATCAGCCTCTGCCTGTAGTATAACTTGATTGTTAATTTCTAAACTTCTTGTATAATCGCTCATTAGATCTTTAAGTGTGCTACCATCTCCCGCTCCGGAATCTTTTGATAAAATTTCATTAAATTCTTGTCTATCAACCAGAGGCTGACATTTGGCTCTTATTAGATGTGGATACCAGGTTTGGCTATAACCTGTAGCAGGTCTTGTAACATCACTGACTACATAAAATCGTTTTAGCGCAGCCAGATTGTCATCTAAAGCATATTCATCTTTTTGATGCGGTAATTCTAGTACATCCCCTGGCATTATTTTCCTACCTAGTGCTTCGAAACTTGAACGGAGATGAAATGTAATCATAACATTGTCATTCTGTAAAAAAATTCCAAACTGACTTAGATTAAAATCTACATCCTGGAGTGTATATATCCCTCTTATCACATAGACATCAGGATCATAATGCCTGTCTCTATTTTCCATAAACAATAAATCTTGTATTCCTAATTCAGGAATTTCATTACTCTGAATAGGTTGGGCAGGTGTGCTTTCGCCTGCTTGGGGACTAACAGGACCTACGTACTTGTGAATAAACACATCTGTACCGCCTATCTGAAATTGTTCGTTTATTACTTTATCTAAAAAACGAAAATCGTGGCTTTTTTCTGGACGATATAAAGAAAGTCTTGGCATAGTTATTATTTATTGCTAAATATGGTTATGACTGAGAATGAATTAGAACGCCAAAAAGTAGTTGACTATTGTAAACTGATGTTAGGTGATGGCATGGTTGAGGTAGAATTAGACCCAAGTCATTATAACCTAGCCATAGATCGTGCTTTGGCGAAATTTCGTCAACGAAGTAGTAATGCTACAGAAGAAAGTTATGGATTTTTAATGATACAGGTGGATATTAATGAATATACACTACCTCAAGAAGTTACTAATGTAAGACAAATCTTTAGAAGAAGTATAGGATCAAGATCAGGTGGGGGACAGGGCGGTACACTATTCGAACCATTTAATCTAGCGTATTCTAACACATACTTATTAACTGCTACAAACATGGGTGGATTAGCAACATATTATGCGTTCGCTAGTTATCAAAAACAAGTAGGAAAAATGTTTGGAAGCGATATTAACTTTACTTTCAATAAAACTACTAAAAAACTTACTCTAATGCAACGTCCAAGAAGTGAGGAAGAAGTACTTTTATGGCTTTATAATTACAGACCTGATTTCAACCTTTTACAAGATCAGTTCGCCAGTCAATGGATCCGCGATTATTCCTTGGCTACCTGTAAATTAATGTTAGGCGAAGCAAGAGAAAAATTTGCCCAGATCGCTAGCCCTCAAGGCAGTACCAGTCTTAATGGAACTGCGCTAAAAAGTGAAGCAAAAGCAGATTTAGAAGTCTTAGAACAAGACATTATTAATTACAAAGAAGGTGGAACACCGCTTACCTTTGTAATTGGTTAAAAAATAATTGACAATATCATAAGTTTTTCAGTAAAATTAAGAACCTTAGGGAGTAACTATGATTATAGGTTTCGTAGGATTCATTGGTTCTGGTAAGGACACGGCTGCAGATTATCTGGTTAATTTTCACGGTTTTAGAAGAGATAGTTTTGCCAATGCTCTTAAAGATGCTGTATCACATGTTTTCGGTTGGGACAGAACTTTACTAGAAGGTAGAACAAGACAAAGTAGAGAATGGCGAGAACAGGTTGATCAATGGTGGGCAAACAGGTTAAACATGCCGCATCTAACTCCGAGGTGGATTTTACAATATTGGGGCACTGAAGTTTGTCGTCAAGGATTTCACGATGATATTTGGATAGCCAGTCTAGAGAACAGACTAAGAAAAACTAAAGATAATACTGTAATCAGTGATGTAAGGTTTCAAAACGAAATTAAAGCAATACATAACGCAGGTGGCATTGTTGTGCGAATTAAACGTGGGCCTGAGCCAGAATGGTACCAAGATGCTGCAAATGTTAACGCAGGCCCCACAAACCTAAGTTGGGCCATAAGCAAACAAAAAATGAGTGATTTACAGATTCATGCCAGCGAAACAAGTTGGGTAGGCGGTAATATTGATCATACATTGGACAATGATTCAAGTATAGACGAATTATTCAGTGAACTTAAAAATCTGGTTTCAAATCACCTTGACGCCAGCGAAATCCTTCTTTGAATAATATTCGCTGACAATTAGCACAGACAGTTTTAAGATTTGTATATCTACAGTTAGTTAGGTCACCATCAATATGAAAAACATTAAACTGTTCTAAGTGTTTGCTTTGAAACCCACACTTTTCACAGGTGCTTTTTTTCTTATAACCAGTTCTTGACCATAGAGGAGTGCCTGCTCCTCTACCTTTAGAACAATGATCGCACATTGTTCTATAAAAGGTTTTACCATCTTTGTGATAGTTTACAGCCGCAGGCCTTTGGTTACATTTAGCACAAAGTTTTCTCATACGCCCTTTTACCGCCCTTTTCAAACTTATTTAAGCCATTCTTTTTTTACATTTCCCGCTAAATAATCAAAGTAATCCATTTGGGAGATTTTAGAATGGCAACATTGCAATCACCTGGCGTAGAAGTCACAGTTATAGATGAAAGTTTTTACACACCCGCGGCTGCTGGTACAGCACCTATGATTTTCATTGCTTCTGCCCAAGATAAAACTAATCCTAGCGGCACAACAGCGCCGGGGACAACTAAGGCTAACGCAGGCAAAGTATGGTTAGTAACCAGTCAACGTGATTTAACAGATACTTTTGGTACGCCTTTATTCTATACAGATGTTAGTGGAAACCCACTACACGGTAATGAATTAAACGAATATGGCCTACAAGCGGCTTATAGTTCTTTAGGAGTTAGCAGTCGTAGTTATGTTGTCAGAGCAGATATTGATTTGTCGGAATTAGCCCCAGTCTCTACGGCACCAAAAGGTGAACCAGTTTCTGGAACTTACTGGATTGATACAGCAAACACAGTATTTGGTGTTAAAGAGTGGAATAATTCTACTCTTAAATTTACAACTAAAACTCCTATTGTATTAGATGATAGTTCATCTGCTGCTGACTTTGCCGGTGTCGCACCTGCTACTAGTGTTGGTCAGATCGGCGATTATTGTATGGTATTAACCAAGGACAATACAAATCAACTTTATTACAAAACTTCAGCGAATGCCTGGGTAGCAGTTGTGAATGGGTTCGATGGCGGTAAATCTGTACAAATTAGTGAACATTATACATATCCAACTTGGACAAGTGCTACAACCAATGGCAGTGTATGGGTAACAAAAACATCTGCTAATAATGGTGCTAATTGGAATGTAAAATATTATAATGGTGCTACAGAATCTTGGAGTTTAGTAGCCGCACCTATCTACAATAATACATGGAACGCAACTTACAATTTAGATTCAAGTGGCGGTGGTAAGAATCTTGCTGTAGGTTCCTTATTTGTTGATAGTAATTATGATGCTGCTGCTAGCGAAACAGCAAACTTTAAGGTATGGCGTAGAAGCAGATCTGGAGCCACAATAGCAGTCAGTGATCCGGTTTCGACATATGCTACTAACGGTACAACATATAGTTTTCAAATTACTGAAAGCAGAGCAAATCAAGCAGGCCTAATTCCAAATGTTACTATTGTTGTAACTGCTACTAATGCTACTACATATTTAGGTAGTTTAATTCCGGCTGCTCTAAGTGCTCAGGCAACTTTAACAAATGTAACAGCATCCTTTAATGCTGTTTCTAATGTGATCACATTTAATCATAAATTAGGTGGGGAAATTCAAATCACTGGTATGTCTACCGTGACACAATCACTGTTAGGTCTAACACCATATAATATGTCAACAATGTTAGGCACAGAGAATTTCTATCCATTAACTAGTACTACAACTACAGATTTTCTAGTTTCGAATTGGAAACCTTTAGTATATGAAGCGAGACCAACTGCTCCAACAACAGATCCAGCAGATGGAAGACTATGGTATAGCAATGTAATAGATCAAGTTGATATCCTAGTGAATTCTGGAACAGTTTGGGTAGGATATGCTTCAGCGTTTCCTAATAGTGATCCAAATGGTCCTATTATCAGTTCAACTGAGCCTACACTACAAAGTGATGGAACTAGTTTAGTAACGGGTGATATTTGGATTGACACCAGTGATTTAGAAATGTACGGTGAAAAGATTTATGTATACAATACTGCTACAACAGTAAAGTGGGTATTACAAGATACTACAGATCAATCCACTCCGGATGGTTGGTTATTTGCTGATGCTCGCTATGCCACAGCAGGTACCACACTAGAACCAAGTTCAATTGTCAATTTAAGATCTAGCAATTACGTAGATCCAGATTGTCCAGATCCTTTGTTATATCCAAGAGGTATGAGACTTTGGAATACACGTAGATCAGGATTTAATGTTAAGAAATATGTTACAGGACATATAGATACTCTGGCTAATAATGGTACTAACATTAGAACAGGCGGATCTATGGCGGGGTATGAATCAGATAGATGGGTAAGTCAATTCCCAACTAATGAAAACGGTGCCGGAGTTTTTGGACGTAAATCTCAGCGTCAAATTATTGTTAAGGCTCTTAAAACTCTAGTTGATACTAATGTAGCAATTAGAGATACAGATACTCTAAACTTTAATCTAATATCTACACCAGCATATCCTGAACTTATCAGCAACATGGTTAATTTCAATACAGACAGAGGTATTACTGCTTTTGTTGTAGGTGACACTCCATTTAGATTGGCTCCTACCGGTACTGAACTTAATAACTATGGCTTGAATAATAACGGTGCCTTAGACACAGGTGAAGATGGTGCAGTTGCCTATGACGAATATATGGCTATGTACTATCCAAGTGGCTATTCAACAGATAACAGCGGTAATAGAATTGTTGTGCCTCCTAGCCATATGATGCTGCGTACAATTATCAACAGTGATGCCAAGAGTTATCAATGGTTCGCTCCTGCGGGTACAAGAAGAGGTGGAGTTGATAATGCTACTTCAGTGGGTTATATAAATGCTGAAGGAGAGTTTAAGGCAAATAGTATTCCACAAAATCTAAGAGATGTATTAGATGATGTAAAAATTAATCCTATCAGTAATTTGACAGGTGTAGGTTTAGTAGCATATGGTCAAAGAACAAGGGCTAGAAATGCCAGCGCATTAGATAGAATTAATGTTTCAAGGCTTGTAGCATATCTAAGACGTCAACTAGATTTACTATCAAGACCGTTCTTATTTGAACCTAATGATGCGCAGACACGTAGAGAAATTAAGGCAGCAGCAGAAAGCCTAATGTTAGAATTAGTAGGACAACGTGCTCTATATGACTTCATTGTAGTATGCGATGAAACTAATAACACACCTGCTAGAATTGATCGTAACGAATTATATATGGATATTGCTATTGAGCCAGTAAAGGCTGTTGAGTTTATCTATATACCGTTAAGAATCAAGAATAAAGGCGACATTGCAGCGGGTCTATAAGAGTTAAATAAAAGAATTAAAGGAGCATTTCAATGCCAATCGCAAGTTTAAGAAATTTTACAGTGCCAATAGCAGGTACACAGGCTTCACCAACTCAGGGCCTGTTAATGCCAAAACTAAAGTACAGATTTAGAGTAACTTTAGATGGCTTTGGTGTTGCTGGAGCACCTAGCACTGAACTAACAAAACAGGTCATGAATGTTACCAGACCAGACGTGACATTTGAAACAATAACATTACCTGTTTATAACAGTCAGGTTAAAATTTTAGGTAAGCATAGTTTTGCTGATGCCAAACTTGTATTGCGTGATGATGCTAGTGGAGTTGTAAGCCGTAAAGTGGGCGAACAACTTCAGAAACAATTTGACTTTTTTGAACAGTCAGGTGCTCAAAGCGCCATTGACTATAAGTTTAGAATGAGAGTAGAAATTCTAGATGGTGGTAATGGAGGCTACGAGCCTGTTACATTAGAAAGTTTTGAATTTTTAGGTTGCTTCTTAAAACAGGCAACGTATGCACAAGGTGATTATAACAGCAACGAAGTTATGGATATATCATTGACCGTTACCTACGACAATGCTATCCAACTTGAAGCACCAGGGGGAGCAGCCAGTGGAATCGGAGTTAATACAGGTAGAGTAGTTCGTCCTGCAAATGCTCAGGGATTATCAACCGGCGGTTAATTTTTAAAATTAACCAAGAAGCCCGATTAAGTCGGGCTTTTTTTATGGCATAAATATCTACATGAGTAAGACAAATAATTATGTAAGTTTAGGAAACAATGCCACTGAGTTATTGGATGGTAATAGCCAACCTGGTGTTGTCAGGCTACAAGATTATAAACATGCCGCTAATCTTTATGTTAATGATCATCAAATTAGAGCACCTAAATACGGGTTTCTTTATTTTGTAAAATTTATAATCAATCGAGATGCCCAAATAAATGATGCTGATTTTCAAAACATCGGTGTTTTTGTTAAAAAGGTAGATCTTCCTAGGTTTTCTCTACAAACTGAAATGATTAATCAGTATAATAGAAAAACACAAGTACATACCAGGATAACATATAATCCAATTACAATCGACTTTCACGACGACACCGGTGATCAAATAACTGATCTATGGCAGAACTATTACAGAAGCATTATTGCGGACGGTAACTATATTTCGGAAGATGTGCCTAGAGAATTTAAAGATACTAAATTTGGTAACGAAGATTACGAATACGGAATCTATAATAACGGTGTAAAAGAAAGTTTTTTCAAACGAATAGATATCTATACACTAAATCATACACAACAAACTAATTCTGTAATTAGTATAATAAATCCTAAAATAACAGAATGGAAACATGACAGTTTATCTCAAGATAATGGGCAAAAGGTTTTACAAAATTCTATGACTCTTGTTTATGAGAGTGTAATTTATGGTAAAGGCAACGATAATAGATTAGTTGATGGTTTTGTTAATGAATTTTATGATAAATCACAAAGTCCGCTGAAACCAGCAGGTAATCCAGTAAATGATCCTGGTAATTTCATCTATGATAGACCTGGTAATGCTGCTATATTTCCCGGTAATCAATTACCAATAAGATCAGGAAATCCTTTATTTGACAAATCAGGAAGAGCTAGAGCGTATAATGTGCCTGGTAGAAAAGTACAAAGTTTATTTGATAGAGCAGGAGCACCAAGACAGTATGGATTAATTAATCCTCCATATGTAAATAGAAATCCTATTCTTGATGTGGCCGGTATACTGGCAAAAGAATATATCAACAAAAATGGACTTGGAAGAGTAGGACCTAGAGGATATAATATTGCCAGCAGTGCTATAAATGGTATGATAAGAAATCCTGCAGGAAAATATTACGATCCACCTCCGACTCAAAATGTTCCTGGTGTGTTTAACCTACCAGGAGGAATAGGAATAAATGTGTTTAAGGCATTAAACACCGGAGTAGACGGCAAAATCCGTGTAAATCCCGCAGCAATTATATTTCCACCGAAACGATAATGAGAAACAATTATACAAACATACCTAATAATATAGGTAAAGACAATACCATTAAAGGATTTGAACAATATCAAAACATAGGATTTGGAACTAATTCCACTGTTTATCATGCTATGGTTGGGTTTTTTACTAATCGCGGATTTGAAGAAACTGCGGCAGAACTTATCAGTGAAACAATCATTACTCAGGCCAAACAAGATAGTTATAATCCTATGCAAATTTTAGATACCCTTAGAGGTTTAGATCAAGTAGAAGTTTCTGGTATTGTTGCTGAAATTTTAAATTTCAATAGATTTAAAAGCAGTAGTTTAGGTTACAGCCCGTACTATGAAACCTATCCAGAAGTTGCTAGAAATATTATACCATGAGTCTTAGATTTAGCAAAGACTATTATAAAATAAAAAATCCAGAAAAATATGTAGGCGGTCATCCACCTATATATAGAAGTAGTTGGGAAATGACATTCATGATGTTTTGTGATAACAATCCTAGTATACAAGAATGGGCTAGCGAACCTGTAAAGATTCCGTATAGAGACCCTCTTACTGGACGACAGACAGTATACGTTCCTGATTTTTTAATTGTTTACCTTGATAGGAATCTCAAAAAACACGCAGAATTAATAGAAATAAAACCTGCCAATCAAATGTTAAAAGAAAAAGTAGGAAAAAATCCTTACAACCAAGCACAATATGTTAAAAACATGGCTAAATGGGAAGCAGCAGGAGAATGGGCAAGACAAAGAGGTATAAGATTTAGAGTGGTTAACGAACACGACATTTATCATTCTAGCGCAAACAAGAAACGATAAGTAGTAATATGACTAAAAAACTTGAACAATTATTTGAAATTTCACCTTCATCCGAAAAATTTATAGATAATAAGGTACAAACCGAGCCTGTAGAAACTATAGATTTGCAGGAAAAATTAGAAGAATTTGACAAAATATCTAGTGCATTACCAAGAGTAAAAGGACTTGGGGACATGGCCGATAGTGAACTAGATGCGTTAGCCTCTAAGGCAGAGCAGGCCTACGATGACTTAATGCATTTAGGCATGAACGTAGATGTTAGATATGGGGCCAGAATGTTTGAAGTAGCAGCACAAATGATGAATGCTGCCATCGTAGCAAAAAGCCATAAAATAGATAAAAAATTAAAAATGGTAGACCTACAACTTAAAAAATTAGCCATAGATAGGAAAAGTAATACAGAGACTAATACTATTGAGGGTGAGGGTTATATAGTTACAGATAGAAACACCCTGCTAGAAAAACTTAAAAAGATGAATAAATAAAGTTATGAAATCATTTACTCATTATCTAACCGAATCTCAAAAGCAATATCCGTTTCGGATTAAAATTGCTTCTGAAATGACCACTGAACAAGAAAATTTAATGAAGCAATTACTTGGTAAGTATACTCGAGAAAATGCTTTAAAAAATTTCAAAAAAAGTAAAACACCTATACAAGCACTGCCTCTAGATTTTCCTCAGGTTAAAAATTCAGAAGTACATATCTACGAAGTTGTTTTAGATTGGCCTACTACACAACAAGAACTTACAGAATATCTTAGTTCTGGGCTCGGCGTAGGTAAACAGCAACTTGTGGTTAGAAGTCCTAATGAACCAACAGAAGAATATCAAAATGTAGAAGAGCCTAGAAAAGGCGCTTTACTAGATGATCCTGATTATAAGGAATCACCAAATGCTAAATTTGAAGATTTCTACGGTGACAAATATAATACAGGCTTTGTCAAAGAATTAAATGATATATTGAGATTACAGCGCAAAGAGCGCGGCGAGCAAAGACCTAGTGAGGGTGACGCTAAATTTAATACAGATTCCCCTGCTGGCACGCAAAGTCCAATACAGCCAACGGACTATAACCCGTTAAGGAAATAACTATGCAAATGTTAGATGTATTAAAAAGATTAGCAGAACTTGACGAACAAAATCCTCAAGTTTATAAAGATACTCCTGTTCTAAACAACGAAAGTAAAGATGTAGATGAGGAAAAGGCAGATGAAGGTCCTGAGATTTTAAAAATTAAATCAGATCAGGCCAAAGCCAAAGGCGAAAAGTCATTCAATGTTGGTAATAAAACTTTTCCTGTTAAAGAAGGTGATGACGAACAAGTTGAAGAATGTGGCATGATGCCCGCAATGGGCGGAATGGGTGAACATCATACACCTGCTAGCATTAATATTAGTGCTGATAGTGGTGATGAACTAAGCGCCATGTTAAGAGACATTATGACACTAGCAGGTCGTGGACAACCAGATATGGATGTAACACCTGATATGCCTGGTCAAACTCCTCCTCCAGCAGAAGTAGACACAGATGGTGGAGATATGGATGGTGATGGTACAAATATCATGAGAAGTATGATTGATAAGTTACATCCAGGTGATGACAGTGAAGGCGATGTAGATAATAAAGATGATATGAAGGAGTATGATAATACTCCAGCAGATCCCAATGACAAGAACCAATTTGACGCAAATAAATTTGCTCATCAAGAAAATCAGCCGGGGCAAGGCGATAGAATGGATGGCACACAACCAAAAGCCTATCCAACCAAGGAAGAATTGGAAAACTCTTTATTTTTAGAATATAAGAGATTTATTAGCGAGAATTAATTAATTCCCTATAATTCTTCCAAATAGCCCCTACGGGGGCTATTTTTTTCAGTAAATAATAATATGGCTTCCGTTACTAAAGATTATAAACTAGTTAAAAATGCGAATGTTCAACAAAAATGGACACAGGAGAATATTGATGATCTAATATCTTGCCAAGATCAGGAGAAAGGTCCTCATTATTTTCTAAATAATTTTTTCTTCATACAACACCCTGTTAGAGGAAAGTTAAAATACGAAGCATTTGATTATCAACGTCGTTTAGTTGACAGTTATCATCAACATAGATTTAATGTAAACCTACTGCCTCGACAGACAGGTAAGACTACTACAGCAGCAGGATACCTACTTTGGTATGCTATGTTTATACCAGATAGCACAATACTCGTAGCAGCACACAAATATACAGGTGCTCAGGAAATTATGCAGCGTATTAGATATGCCTATGAACTATGTCCCGATCATATTCGCTGTGGTGTAGTCAGTTATAACAAGCAAAGTATAGAATTTGATAATGGAAGTCGTATTGTAGCACAGACAACAACAGAAACAACAGGTCGTGGTATGAGCATTTCCTTACTCTATGCTGACGAGTTTGCCTTCGTAGAACCGAACATTGCCACAGAATTCTGGACTTCGATTCGTCCTACATTGGCAACAGGTGGTAAAGCCATACTTACATCTACGCCGAACTCAGATGAGGATCAATTTGCTCTAATCTGGCGAGAAGCCAGTAACAGGTTTGACGAACACGGTAACAGTACTGTTGTAGGTCGTAACGGATTTTTCCCATTCAAAGCACATTGGAGTGAACATCCTGAACGTGATGAAAAATGGGCAGAAGTTGAGCGTGCTAGTATAGGTGAAGAACGATTCCGTCGTGAACATGAGTGCGAATTTTTGGTCTTCGATGAAACACTAATCAGCAGCCTAAAATTAGCAGAATTAGAAGGTAAAGAACCTTTCATGCGTATGGGACAAGCACGATGGTATAAAAAAATTAAAGCAAATAGCACATACATAGTAGCACTTGACCCCAGTCTGGGCACAGGTGGAGACCCTGCTGCTATACAAGTTATTGAAATACCCAGTTTCGAACAAGCCGCAGAATGGCAGCATAATCTTACTACTATACAGGGACAAGTTAGAATACTTAGAGATATCTGTAATTACATCAATGACGAATGTGCTAGACAGGGTAGTCAAGCAAGTTTGTATTACAGTGTAGAAAATAATGCTGTAGGTGAGGCGGCTCTTGTGGCAATTGATGAACTAGGTGAAGAGAGCATACCAGGTCTGTTCCTCAGTGAACCCATAAAGAAAGGTCATGTGCGTAGATTTAGAAAAGGTTTTAACACAACACATAGTTCTAAAGTTTCAATCTGCGCCAAGTTAAAACACTTAATTGAAAGTGATCGTCTTAAAATTTACAGTAAACCTTTGGTAAGTGAACTTAAAACCTATGTAGCAAAAGGTATAAGTTTTGCTGGCAAAGTAGGCGCAACAGATGATTTGGTCAGCAGCATGTTACTGGCTCTGCGCATGGTAATGATGTTACAAGAATGGGATCCTGCTATATACGATAAAATGCGAGAAGAACGAGAAGATGAATGGATTATGCCCATGCCCATTTACATAACGCACTAATAAATATATATTATGAAACCTATACAGATTATCAGCCAAGATCTATTTGACAAAGTTCGTAGCCGTTTTAGCAATTTGGAAATGGGCGACGAAACCGGTGCCGTGACCATTGATCCAGCAGAAGCACGTTTTTTCGACTTTGACTTTGTGAGAGAAGGTGTAGATCTTGGTCGTGTTAGTATTAGTCTAAATGATTTAGGCAGTCTCAAAGTATACTACAGCCAAGGTATCACAGAAGGTCAGGATATCATGGGCAAGAAATTGTGGTATGATTTTCTCAAAGAAATGCGTTATTTCGCCATG
>Ga0129333_10002083_pt1 | contig 18508 bp, 23 predicted proteins | sample CPB6_08_DNA_FD_94474 | JGI IMG/M metagenome (GOLD analysis project Ga0129333, IMG submission 94474) | Freshwater to marine salinity gradient microbial communities from Chesapeake Bay, USA - CPBay_Sum_0.6_0.8_DNA | ecosystem: Environmental > Aquatic > Marine > Coastal | place: USA: Chesapeake...
AGAGCTCTTGAGCGTTGTTCTGGAGTCGAAGTTTATAACGACGCCAACATGAGCGAAACAGATGGCCCACGTTTTTATCAAGAAAACGAAATGCCGCTACATACTTGGTCCCCAGGTAAGTGGGAACAGAAGTCCATCGAAGAAGGATTCGAATGGACGTTGGATTCATCTAATTGGATTCCAGTTTTAGTTAACGATAAGAATAAACAAGATGCGCACCGAAATAATGGCGTTCCATTGACATTGCTTGATGCAATAACTGGAGATTATCAGGCTTACTATACAGATTCTTATTTGCCAAAACCAATCAATCTTATAACTCGTGAAGACGCAGAACTTCCTAAGAATAAAGTTATGAATTGGTTTGTTCAATCTTATAATAATTCTTCAACTACATTTACTGGAATTGATCCATATAATAAGAGTTCTGAAATAAGAAAGACTATTTCTATTACGCCTGTTGCATCTTTGTTTGACGAAGAAGAAGAAGACGAAGATGATCAAATGGTGACTTGTCCACTTACTGGCAATATGATAAGTCAGGACGATTGTGGAGATCATGATTATATTGTTTACCAAAAGAACAGCGATAGTTCTACCAACGTTTGTACAGCTTGCATAGAAGAAGATAATATTATTTGGGTAGACAATGCTCAAAAGTATTATGATGTAAACGATTGTCCAGAAGAAATCTTGTACCATGATCCAATGAATGGTAAATATTATGATTTAACTTTAATGAATGAAGATCTTTATATTATTTGTAATTCATGTGAATCATTACATGTAAGTTTGTCTTCAGAAAAATTATTAGTTAATGTTTGGCCACATAAAGATAATGGTGAAACAATTTGTAGCAGATGCATTGAAGTAGACCATTTGCCATGCGGAGTATGTGGAGCTCGCACTCCAACTCCTTACAGTGCTCATTACAATTCTTCAATTATCAAAACAGAAGAAGATAATCAATTAACGGTTTATTGCACTTGTTGCACTGAGCTTTCGGGATTGTTTGTCAAAGACGATGTTTCTCAACCACTTGGTGGAGTAGACATCGATGATCAACCATTCTAATTAAAAATAACAGATACCATAATCACATTAAGGATAACTTATATGTCAAATGAAGTGCAAGTTTCTCAGCCCGTAACTTTAGATCAACTAAACTTTTTCTGGATGCCATCGGGAGTTCCATGTTTTATTGCAGATAACGATAACATTTGCGATATTGTCGAGGACATGGGTTTTAATATTTATTATCTTATTTCTAATAAGAGAATAACCAAGACAACAACTCCAAGCACATCTACTCCAACAAAAGATGCTAAAGGAAATAATGTATACAATTACAACAAGACTCCTGTTACAACTGTAACATATGAGACTTCAATGTTTAAGATTGTAAACAACTTTGTTGGTCGTGTTGTCGAAGCATGCAATGATCGATTGCCAGAAAACTTCTTGGCTCTTGAAGAAGCTTGCGAATATACAATGCCACCGATTCCTCACACATTAGTTGAAAAGATGGATCAATTCTTTAGACTTGTTTACTCTCAACATGGTACAGAATCTATTGTTTTGTTGACTTATGACATGAACCAGACTGGACCAGAAGGTTGGGGAGTTCTAGTACCTGAACAGTCGAACACCGCTGCTCACTGCAAATATGACGCTGACAGCATTGCTGCAATTAAGCCAGAAAATGCATTGATTGTTGGTTCTGTTCACAGTCACCCAGAAATGTCTGCTTATGCTTCTGGCACAGACCATGCAGATCAAGCAGACTTTGATGGCTTGCACATTACATATGGTTGGCAGAAGTCTCAAAACAATGGTGCAACCCAATATCATATGGAACTTCAGATGTCTGGAACTGCATACACTCTAAAGCCTTCAGATGTATTTGAGGATTATGTTGTTTTTAAAGAACCCGATCCAGAAGTTGTCGACTGGAGCACTAAAGTAAAAAAAGCACACCCCCCTATAGCGGGGGGTACACACACGGCGGGTCATACGCCGGCTATGCCACCGGCTCCGTATCAACCAGCGACGCAAGCATCCTTAGCAAATGGGACAACGCCTATGGAGGGTGGGGTATCTAATCAATCTCTTGGTTTTCAAACTAGTTTTTGGAAACAAATGATTGAAGAACTGCCAACAAATGCTCTTGTTATTGCAGAAGTAGAAATACGCAATAGCAACTATTCTGTTTGCCCATGCTGTGATTATGATTTGGATACTCCAGATTATAATTCTAATGCTTGTATGGTTTGTGATACACCTGTAGTTTTAGATTCTGATACTATCTTCCAAATTGAAGATAAGTTCATGGATTATTGCCAAAAGCGTGGCATCAACATCAGTAGTGTTGAACCATATCTTTATGGATTCAATCCTTCTCATGAACAGTATTTGATGAAGTTAAATCTTAATCTTAATCTAAAAGATCCCCATAGTCAATCTGATTATATTTATGAAAAAGATAATGACTATGTATATCTTCCAGATGAAGATCCTTTAGATAGTCTTTATGATTTTGATGGAACAAGAACAATTTGTTGCAACGTACCTATGGAAAAATTTGTAACTGATTGCATGTGTTCTCCATCAGTATTATATGAAGATCTAGTAAGATTTGAAGAAGCTATTAGAGATACTGATCTATACCAAGCTAACACTGTTTGTGATGAATGCATGCATTATTACAATGCTTCTTGCCCACAGTTCAGATCTACTTTAGTAGAGTTTGTTAATGCTGGTGTGTTTAATTCAGAATTATACAAAGAATCGATTGCTGCTTGCGAGAATTACGATAGCATTTATGCGCGTATGGCTGCACAAGATGACAGTATAGCATGACGATGTATACAACTTATAACACTTAAAGGAAACTAAAATATTATGTCTACAAAAAGATTCATTGTAATTGGCGCAGGTGGCGTAGGTACTTGGCTTACCGCTGGTCTTGTTCGTCTTTTGGAATGGAAATTTCCAGGGTCTGGTCTAATAATAGTTGATGGAGATAACTATGAAGAAAGAAATAAAGAACGTCAAGATTTTGCAAAAATTGGGAATAAAGCGGTTGTCAAAGCTCACGAGCTTACCCCTCATTTTCCAAATACAACAATTATTCCAGTCCCTAAATGGGTGGTTTCAGATAACTTTGCTGGAGTTTCGACTGAAGATGATGCTCCAAAGATTAAAGCTACGGACCTTATCAACGAAGGAGATATTGTTTTTGCGGTTGTCGACAATTTTGCTGCGCGTAAAATTATTTTTGATGCGGCTTCGCGGTTAGATAACGTAGATGTATTCACTGGCGGAAATGACGATGCATTGTTTGGTTCAATCTATCACTATCAAAAACGAGATGGCGTAGAGATTACCGAACATCCATCAGTATTTCATCCTGAATATGAAAATGCACCAGATAAAAACCCTGGTGAATTATCCTGTCAAGAGCGTTCTGAAATAGAAGGTGGCACTCAATTGTTAGCCACCAATATGGCAGTCGCTGCATTCATTCTTGGTCGAGTACAAAAGACAATTGTACAAGATCAAAGTCCAGAAGAAACTGAGATATACTTCGATTTAGGTATCGGCAAGTCCGAGCCTTACAACCGAATGGTATCCCATGTTTCACAACCTGTTAACGTATAAATAAAATAAGGAGCAATTATGGAAAACAATATGTCAGGTGCATCAGCACAAAAAGCAACTGGTATGGCCAATCTTCGATTTGGTGTATACAATCAGCCAACTAACGTAGCTGGTAAGTCTGTAAAAGATGCAAGAGATCAGTTCTCTAAGATTTGGGGTATCCCAACAGACGCCGTAGCATACAAGGGCAAAGATAAGCTCGATGAGAACTACGTAATTCAACCAGGCGACAACGTGGAATTCCACCGTCGTGCAGGTGAGAAGGGCTGATAAGCTCTTTATATTTGTGGGAAGGCTCTTAATCCGCTAAGAGTCTTCCCACATTTTTTTTAAAAGGCAAAAGTCTATCTGTTTAGGAAACATATGTTATATAATGAAATAAAATTAGGTTATCCAGCTTTATGGATTAAATCTACAGAATTTGCCAGAGTAACAGAGCATATTGTTACTTATGATTTTAGAGATTTTTATACTATTGATTTTGAGTCGGGATTTTCTCAGTATAAAAACGGATTTTGGAAACCAGTATTAGTTACAATGGTTGATCCAATGACCAATGAAAGAACTGAAAAAACAACTTTTGATCCTTCTGTATCTTTAGATTATTTGATGAATCTAAAAACTGATCGTCAGGTTACTTTTATTTTACCAATACTTGGTAAGCCAGACGCAGCACTTCCACCTTATATTGGTTTTATTAGCGCTTTGAATTCTAAGTATCGTCAGAACTTTTGGGCAGATGATATTAAAGCCGCTTCAACTCAAATTATATTCCTTTCCTCTACAGACATTCCAGAAGAGTATACTCATATGTTTAAGAACATTGAGTTCTCTTATCCAAATCCCGAAGAATTAGCAACGATTATTAACCATATCGATACTTCATCTGCTAGTCGTTTTGTTAAACAAGATGAAGTTAAAGATATTGTTCGTGCAGGTCTTGGTCTTACAGAAGACAAGTTTGTCGATCTTTGCTTGAGATCTATTTTGGAAAACAATCAAGTTAATTCAAAATATATCTATGACCAGAAGATGGCTCATATTAAACAAGCAGGCATTCTAGAGATTATTAAGCCAACCATTTCTTTCGACAACATTGGCGGTCTTGATAATATTAAAGATATTATTCAAAGAACAAAACTATTGTGGGATAACAGACAACAAGCTAAGTCTTTTGGTGTTGTTCCAATTAGAAGAGTTCTTATGGTGGGTGTTCCAGGCACTGGTAAGTCAGCCATTTGTCAAGCCACCGCACATGAACTTGGTCTTGATTTAGCACGAACTGGCGTTAGCCAAGTTATGAATTCTTTCGTTGGTCAGTCAGAGCAGAACATGCGAGCAGTATTCAAGCAGATTAAGATGATGACACCACTTTGTGTTTGGATCGACGAGTTTGGTCGAGATCTTTCAGGTGGTGCTTCTTCTGCTTCTGTAGATGCTGGTACTACTGATCGTGTTCATGGTGAATTCTTAACTGGTTTGCAAGAATTGCCTGAAGACACCTTCTTGATGTGTGCAGCTAATCAGTTAGATAATCTTCGTCCAGAGATGCTTCGCGCAGATCGCTTTGACAAGATTATCTTTGTTGGTCTTCCTTCGTTTAATGAACGCAAAGATATTCTTAAGATATATCTAAGTTCTATTGAAACTGATCATGAATTTGATTACGATGCAATTGCACATAAGACACAGTTCTTTACTGGCGCAGAACTTGCTGCTTTAGTTAGAGAAGTAAAGTTCTTTGTTGTATCTTCTGAGCTTCGCGCAATCAACACTAATGATATTATAAATTATGTTCCGCAAGTTAGAAACATACTTTGGAACAAAAGCAGAGACATGATCAAGGGTATGTATCAATATGCTCTTGAACAATGGGACTGGGCATCGACAGAACAATTGAATGATGCTAAACTTGTAATAACTGGAAAAACCGCAAATTCTGAAGAACTTGCTTGGAAAATATAGGAGCTGAAATGTCAGATCAAATAGACTTTGCTAATATTGAAGAATTATTGGAACAAGTAAATATGGATAAAGATACTCCATCAAATGCTTCAATCACTGACCCTAAACAATATGACCAAGACCTTTATAAGAAATGGTTCCGTTCAAAGACACAAAGCGGATTTCTTTCTATTAAGCCTTGGTATCAAGGTCTTAAATTTAAATTAGACATTGGCAAAACATCTGCCGATGGAAAACTAATTAGTAGCACTATGGTGTTTGTTGATGCTATTGATTTTGCTGCATATCTTAGATCAATAGCAAACAATACAGCAACAGTTAATTTTCCAGCCAATGACCGCACTGGAGTTCCAACAGCTGAAGGATTTGTATCCTATGGTGGTGGCATTATAGATTCAAAGCCAATATCAAGAATCTTTAAATCACACTACTGGCAGAGCGGTGAGACATATGATTCATCTGCTTTTGTATGGAAGTGTGGCCATTTTGCTGCGCGTAAAAGCGATTCCGGAGCTTTTATTCCAGACATGAAATCACCAGTATCTGTTGATAGTATTAAAGTTACTAGACAGGACATTGTTACGATATCATATATGCTAGACTTATCACTAGCATCACACGTGACTAACAATCCAGATTGGTATAATATTTAATATGAGCGATTCAACAGATGTTGGTATAATTAAAACTCTTCTCAACGATTTAATTGATGATGTATATAATAAAATATATAATCATGTTGAAGAACAGTTTAAAGAGATTCACAAAAAGATAGAATCTTATGAACAGCAGATAGCAACCATAGTATTAGCTTATGGTGAACAGGCTGTTTTCATGGAAGCTTTAGTTGGTCAGATAGCATTTGCTTCTAAAGAAGCTCAAGATGCTTTTCAAGAACAATTAACTAAAGGTCGCAAACAAATGTTAGAGGTAATGAATGACGCATCCGCAGGATTTGTGGCCGACCAAGATCCAGGACTTGGAAAAGCCATTGGCGATTTGGCTAAAGAAAAGCTATCTAACACAGATCAATGATAACGAATGTGTTCTGTTTGTAGATAAGCAGAATTATTTATTATTACAGAATATAACTTATTTTTCTAAAGTATATGCTTTAGTTAAATCAATCTGTCCTACATTCAAATCACTGCATATGGTTGAGAGCAGTCTGCTCCATTTCCTAAGACAATCTAAACTTGAACTATATTCAATCGAGGTAAACTAATGCTTGTAACACATCTTCGGACTGAGTCTGATTTTAATTCTTTTTGGAATGAATCAATTCCTCAACTACACGGAGCAGTAAGACTCACTTCTTCCCTATATGTATTGTGGAAGTTTAAACGGATTGACTTAATTAAAGCTCATGTTGAAAATGACATAGACATTCTAAACTATGTAGAACAGATTTCTGGAGCAAATAAAGAAGAATATATTGAAGTAGTTAATACTTATAATTCTTTGTATGCTGATAAAGAACTATATGTTTATCCATACAGCTCTACCAAGTTGTTTAATCATATGTTTAAGAATGTTCTTCCATCAGCTCAAGAACCATTATATAACTATATTTGTTCTTCTTTGCCTGGTCCAATCTTTGACAAATATGATTCTTCTTCTTTGACTAGTTTTAAGTCTTGTATATTATCTCAGTACAACATTTCTGATCAAGATCTTGATCTCTTAAATAAGAATGTATTTTGGCATGTTGATTCTGATTTTGACATGTCTGTCAGTTTAAAGAACTTTACCTCTTATGTTCAGAATTTATCTGACGACAACAAGGCCTATCAAAAGTATGTTGAAGAACTAGAGTTAAAAGTATCTACACTCATTGAGCACATTGATACTCAAGCAAAAGAAGGCCTCAACGGATACTTGTTGAGCTGGCACTAATATAATAAAATACAAGGAGCATTATGGCTGTTATACACGAAAGCACGTTTGATACACGGTATTTTCAAGTTAAAATTAATAAAGAAGATACTGTTAATTTATTCATACACAATAGTGATGATGTTCCAAAAAACAAAGTTGTTTATGACTTCTTTGCATCTGGAGCACTTTACATTAATCTTCCCAATAATTATACTTTGCTATCTGCTAACGACAGCATGCAAACAATTTATCGGAATTATATTCTTCCTGATAACTCTTCTGCTTTTATCAAGAATCCTAATGATGGAGTAGTTACTCCTCCTTGGACTGAAAGATACAAACAGGGCTCTCTTGATGGTTGGATCTTTGATATTTCTATTTTATTTAATATAGAGATGAACAATTCTTTTATTCCTATATGCAAGCACTATACTGGATTTTTGCCAGGTGGGAAGAAAGTTGTTTCTCCAAATTATCATTTTGCCAATGAGTCTTCTTTAAACTCAATATGTTCAAATGATAAAGTTTACGCCAACAAATTTACTCCACATGGCTGTATGTATTCTCAAGGAACATCAAACTCTAACTTCTCTTTGTGTCCTTTCTATGAATATCAATATGAAGTTATTGAGTCATTTGTTGTTGATTCGAATACACCTAAAGAAAAGACTTTTGAGTTAAGATATATTAAGAGTTCTAATCAAGCTATTTATCAAGTATTTGATGTGTCTTTAAATCAAATAAATTATTCTTCGCTTTCAGAAGATACTCCTGAATCATTAGAATCAATAAAATTAGTTTTTAAAGAAATCGTTAGTTCTTACAACTCTTTTGAACTTAATCAAAATAAAGATGAAGTTGTATCTAATCCTGATAAAAAAAGCTATATTCTATCTTTGGTCTGAGGTTTTATGTCAAACAGATATGGCAACCGTAAAGTTGCCCAAATAAACTCTGATAATATTTCTATGTATGATGTTGAAATCTTTAGGGATCCTTCTACCTATAGAAATTTTATTGGTAAATATGAACACATTACAGGAACATCCTATACTAAGCTTCTTACTTTAGCTTATACTAACATAGGATCAGTTAGCAATAAAGATTTTTATGCTCTAAAGAATAAGAATCTTTCTAATTATTCTAAAGATTTTGTTTATCCAATGGCCGTAAGATATATTTCTAGTAAGAATACATATGTCATAGAACGTCCTCCTTTTAAATTAAACATTGATTACAGACAAGGCACTGCATATTCTAATGCTGGAAAGTTTCCTGAACTATCTATGTGGGTTCCTTGGACTGTAATGGTTTTTAATGGATCTGAAATTGCTTCTGGTGAATTCAACAATGTTAAACTTTATTTTAATGATGGCCCTATACAGTCTTTAGATGATATCTTAATTAATTCTTTTTATCCTAATTCTTATTCCGATGCTAGGATATGTTACAGTGGTTCTTTGAGCGATTTCAATAATGTTTTATCGTTACGTGAATTTGAAAATGGAAATATATCATATATTTATAATTATATATTCAATAACTATATGATGGGTGGTTGGAACAGCGATTTAGATTCTTACTTACCAACTAAATTCTACAGAGTTATTGCCGCCAATAAAGGGTCACAACCGCCTGTCCCTTGTAAATCTTTTCCTATGTTAGAACTTTTCGTTGATCCAAAACAAGATGAAGAATTGTATAAAAAGATTGCTAATAGCGTACCAAAAGTCTTTTTTAATAGGCTAAAGAAACTGTTCAGCAAAGATACATTTAGTTACATTCATAATTCTCTTTCTAAAGAAAAGATTTTTAGTCGTAACTTTTTAATATTTTCTGCTTTCTCTTTAGAACAAAAAATTAATTTAATTTCTGAGCTTAAAGAAATTGTTTCTACTAATTATTTGAACACTGATCATATTGCTAATAAAAATTCACATACGTTAAGAGCAATCATTGATAAAATGGATCGTTCTACTGAAGATAATTCCTTTGAGAGTACTTCTATAACTTCTTTATTAAAACAGTCAGATAATATTCCAGTTCAGTTAGATTATAAAGTTAATAAAGTAGATCTTTATATTAAGAATCCTCCTATGCATTTCAATGAAAAGTCGCTTGAAGCACTGATTCAAATGGACAAATGGATAATGATCAATGATATTATTCTTGATAATATTAATTCAAATGATCCTCCTATTGCAATAGAATATGATTGCGCTGATGATTCTTTTGATGTAATAATGCAGTACTCTCAGCGAGAGTATCTTTCTGTTCTTTTTGGTGAAATTTTAACTAAGTATCAAGAATACAAAAATAGCAGTCCATACGCTTTAAATGGAATTTCTTATATGACAACTTCATTCTTTGAAGATATTATTGTAAACGGTTTAGATACTTATCTAAATAATTTAGAAAGAGTTTAATATTATGGATACTGATTTATATAATATAATTCAATCAAGTTTAGCTTCTAAAGGGATAGAGAGCTTATCGGCTAAAACTAATTCTACTGTTCTTTTACATGAACATATCCCTTATACTAGTCATTATTTTAATAACAATGAAAGAGAAGAATCTGGTTCTTATATTAAAGTTGTTGATGATTATCAGAACGAAAAAATTATTACTGGCGACACTGCTCTAGGTTTAATTAATAATTATTTTTCTTGTCTTGATTCAGTTAAAAACTTAGATCGTGATACTGGTATTCTACCTCCTGGCGTTAAGATGGTAGGTGATAACTATGTTGTTTATGAGAAGCCACCAACTTTTAAAAATGTATTTTACTACAATGCGGAAAGAGATTCTGTACTTGATACTCCAGAATCGATGAGTGCTAATCTAACTATTGCAAGAATACCAATTCCTTGGCAATTGTATGTTGCAAAATTTAATCAAGCTTATTATGTATATGAAGTTTCTATGTTCTTTATGAACACAAGTTTGCTTTCTGTTGATCAGCCTTTATATTTGCCACCATTGCCTAACTTTTACACTAATGCTACTCTTTGTCCTCCAATCATGGACAACATGGAAGATGTAGATCGTTATTCTAAGGATGTTTCTGGAATAATTGCTAGTTCTTATGATTGGGTTTGGAACTCAGGATCTAATCATGATTTGACTGAGGCATGTTTGCACGTGGCTAGACAGCTTAAGAAAGACGAATCCATACTTCGCAATATGCCTGACGATATATACACAAAATACTTTAACGGCTTTTCTGTATCTAGGTATGCTGCTAATATTTCTCAAGTAAATCTTTTATTAAAGGCTTGGGAAGAATTTAGTTTGCAAGATGTTTGCGAAATGAAGTGGCCAAATACATCTGGTGAATATAAGAACTTTAGAAGTGATTATTCTAATGTAACTGAACATTCTAATTTTTACGATCATCTAGAACAGTATCTAATTGAGCATGATACTGACCCGGAAGATATTCATTACATTATTGAAGAAGGCGATTATGATGGCGACGACTATCTTCAGTGGATTGTTTCCAATAATCTTATTTCTGTAGAAAAACCATGGGTGACTACATATAATTATAAAACTATTATTGATATTATAATTAGACAAATCGCTGCTGAATTAAGAATAAACTCAACTAATTATAAGAAAGATGTTTATTCATTAGTGAATTTTAGTTGACATTAGTCTTGTCTTCTGATACTATATTATCATATATAAACTTAAATAAAGGTAGATAAAATGTCCCGCAATTCCATCACTGAACCTATATTTAATAGGTCAGAAGTTGCGCAGATACTTAATGTCTCTACACTAACTATCTCCAACAGAGAAAAAAATAATAAGTATCCTAAGCCAAGAAGAGATTTAAACAATTATAGAATATATACTCTTAACGACGTGTTTAATCTCCAATTAATAACTTATAATCATATCGATCCTAAACCTATTATTTCAATAATGTATGATAAAGGGTTTGATGATGTCAAACAACTTGGTAAGATGATTGACGCAGCACTATCAAGAAGGACTCAATAATATGATAGAAGATGATAACGATCCAAAGATTGACAGCTTAGTTGAGCAAGTCGACGAAAACGTTTCTACGGACACAACCATTGATTTAAAAAATGGTATATATAATTTGTTTGTTTCACTTTTTAATAACCTAGTAATTGACTACGGACCAACTCAAGCTGTACACTTATCTACGCAGTTTCTAGATGAGATATCAACTAATTTCAAACAGATCCTTAATAACAATACAGAAAGTAAGGAATAACACTATGATAGACCCACGTAATTTACTTAATCTTACCGGTGGAGTTGTAACCGATGTAGAATTGGTTAATGACAAAATCGCTAAATTCAGACTTGCAGTAGACTATGCAGGATCTGAAAAAGGATCAGACAATACATCAGGTTACTTTGATGTTGTTTATTACCTTAAGGATCAATCTGGATTTACAAGCAAGAACGCAACCTTTATTCATGGTCAGGTAAAAGCTGACAAGATTAAGAAGGGTGCAAAACTCCAAATTGTTGGACGCTTAGTTCAAGAAAGATGGAAGCAAGACGATCAAAATAAGAATCGTGTTGTTGTAGTTGCAGAGCATATTTCTTATGCAGCAACTGCTGGAGCCCAAGGAGCTAAGACAGCTTCCACTGGAACATCGACTGAAACAGAGACACAGAATTCTGTACCAGACAGCTTCTAATGGAAGAGTTTAGCGAAGAGTTATTAAACTCTTTAATAGAAGAGGCTCTGAACGAAAAGGGGGAGAGTCTATTAAGACCAGCCTCAGGAATGTACTTGTCTTTTAGTGAGACAGATTTATTAAATTTGACTTACGAATACATGTCAAAGCATCTTCCTGAATCTGAACTTAATAAGGTTTTTCAAGAGTTTCGTTCAGAGCTTACTTCTAGAAAAATTGCAATGGCAGTTAAAGAGTTGCATACGGTAACTCATAATTGTAATAAGTGCAATATACAAGCACGCGCAGAACTTCCTAAATGGAATGTTACCGACCCAGATGCAGTTATAATTGTTGATTCTCCTTCAATAGAACCTGAAGCCATATCATTTATGGTTGAATCAATTAAACAAGCTGGATTTAAATCGTCTGATCTCTGCCTTACTTATGTCAATAGATGCCCTAAGTTTGGCAAGTATGATAATAAAGAGATAATTAACTGTTCTCCATATTTACATACTGAGATCCAAATTTTAAATCCTAAACTTATAATCACCATGGGTGGTTTGCCCGCATCTGCTATATTTGCAACTGATATAAAAATAAAAGAATACCGAGGAAATATTACTTGGCTTGGTTATTGGCCAGTAATGCCAACTTATTCTCCCGGTTATGTTTTAAAGTCCGGCGCAACTGCAATGGAACAATTTAAATCTGATATAGTTCAAGCCTATCAGTTCATACATCCTGTTAAGAAGGAAATAAGCTAATGAATGAAGCATTTTATACGCATTCTCTAATCTCTGATTTGAGCAACGCGCACCTAGCTAAGTTTGAAGAACTTGTATTAAAAGAAGTTAAGAGTAGCGTCACTGAAGAAGAGACTGCAATTCTTAAATCAAGTCTTGATCTTTGGTTGTACACTCTTTCTTCCATAAGAAGAAATGTTGAGTACAGTCTTTCTTCAAGAAACTCTAATAGAAAATCAACTATCTCGGATATGATTTCTAAGGGTGTTTCTGATGCCGAGCTGTCTAGCTACAAAAAGACAGAGTCGGAGTGGAGAGTCAATGCTATTAAGTTTCTTTCTACGATTGAAAAGAAAACATTGTATGTTAAACTTTTGATGAAAGAAGAAAGAAAGTTTTCGCAGATAAACTACTAATATGAAACCTATAGTCCATTCTCCTTCATCTCTATATTTTATAGATGCTACCTTAGATGAAAGCGATTCATTTGCCGTAGTCTCAAACTATGCTGAAGTGTTTCCTTTTTCTTATCACTACCCTGCTAAGGATTATGGACTACAAACTATTATTGATGTAGCAACTACTTTTTCTGTTCTACACGGTAGAGTATATTTAGGTTCTAGCATATCTTTTGACCAGACAATTAATTCTACTGTCCCTATAGATGTTTTAAGATATAAGATGTTATCTAATGGTTCCTGGTATACTACAAGTTCTGTTCCCGGAACTCATAAAGAAGGTTATATTGTAGAAGGCGCAATGTGGTCTAATGGTTTTTATCATTTAACCAGAGAAGAAAAATCTAAACAAATACTTGATATACATTTATTCATAGATCAAATGACAAAGGATTTGTACAAATACTCATGACAATTAAAACAGCTTTTTACCGGGATAGTTCTTTTATAACCAACGTTAGTTGGGACGATGATACTGAATTTTTATTAGTTAAATTTAATTCTGGAACAACTTGGATTTATTACGGTGTATCTCAGGATGTATATAATCGTTTAATTAAGTCCATCTCTGTTGGAGAGTATTTTAATAAAAATATTCGCAATAAGTTTGAATCAGTAAGATTAAATTATCCAGTTAAGGATTTAACAGATGTCAAAAAAGAAGACCAAAAACAAGTACAAAAACAAAACTAAACAGAAATCTTATTCTTATAGTTATGCTAGCCCTAAGGATATAGATAAATTAGCTTTGCAAGTTTTTGGCTCATACTACTACACTCAGTCCAGTAAATCTGATATAATGGACGCATGACTACAATTGTCGCGATACAAGGAGACGGCTTTGCCGTTGTCTGTTCAGATTCACGTATATCTGATATGGATAAAGATGGATATGTATCTCAGATAACCACCCTTAGAGATGGTATATCTAAAGTATATTCTAATGGAAAATATCTTTTAGGAGCTGCTGGAGACCTACGTGCAATTAATATTTTACACCACGCATTTACTCCGCCTCCAATTCCAAACGGAACTAAAGGTAAGAAGTTAGATCATTTCTTTACTTCTAAATTTATTCCTGCCCTCAGAGAATGTTTTGAGGAGCAAGGATATGCAATGCCAGATAAAGATGCAAAATCTCACATGGCCGAACACGAATCACTCATAATAGCAGTTGTTTGTGGCACTATATACATAATAGATGGTGATTATTCATGGGTTTCTGATGCCTCTGGATTACATGCTATTGGCAGCGGTTCTTCTTATGCTCTAGGAGCCTTACAGGTTCTTAAAGCAAATAAGAAGTTAAACCCCCAACAAGCTAAATCTATTGCTTTAAAAGCTTTAAATGTAGCCGCAAAATACGATCCACACACAGGCGCACCTTTCCACACATTTGTACAAGAACAACCCAAATAATTGCTTTTTGACTTTTTAGTTCTTACCTATATATAATATGCAAGTTATTACTACGGTAAATTAAAGTAAGGAGCATTAGATGCCTAAAGAAAGTTTGGTTTGTGAACTTTGCGAATGTTCATGGCAAAGAGAGCAGTCTCGCGGAAGAAAACCTCGCTTGTGTCCAAACTGTTTAAGTGCTCCTGAGCCACAAGTTAAGTCTAACGCAACAAAGAGAATTATCATAGAAGATTCATCTTTGAGAAAACCGACGCTAAAAGTTGTAGATACAACTGTTAAGCCAATTAAATACAAGGGCCCAAATGATTGGATTTGCCCGCATTGCAAAAGCAAGGTCAAAACTTATGTAGGCCTCTCAGAAGAGCCTATGCATTGGTGTAGATCAAAGAGCAGCACATACTTGCCTCTTGAGCTGTCTCGGCAGGAAGCATAAAAAATAATACAATAATTTAAATATTTTATTATACTTTTCATTCCACTTTTCATCTCACAAAAGGACACTCCCAATGCGTACATTAGTTAGCAAGCAATCGTTTAAAAAAGTTATTTCCAAAGTAAGAGAAGTTAAGCTTCTTGCTACTGTAATCCAGGAAGTATTGTACGTATTATTTAATTTGATTTATGGCACAAAGCCACTTTTTGTGGTATGATAAAATGATGGATGATATGAACCCTTTTAAGAATAAGGATTATAGCAACGGCTATACCTCTGCTGAAGAAGAAGTTTCAAAGCTTCGCAAAGAATTATTGAAGAAAGAAAGAGAGATTCAGTATCTACAGACTGAGCTTTCTGTTCTTAGATCTAATCAATTTGTTCAGAAGAATACTGATTCAATCTTTAAGAAGCCAAAGTTTATGAATGAGTATCTTGATCAAAAGAAAGAAGATCTTATTGATGATCTAATGGAACTTGTTGATCAGTTCTCAACTGACAATGTTGACTTGAAGTTCTATCAGCGAGTAAGACAAGCTTACATTAGAAGCCGCCAGTGAACCAAGAAGAAGCTTTCTTTTACTTTGTAGTAGGAGTCATGCTTCTATCTATAACTATCAAGATTGTTTGCTCGGAAAACAAAGAACAAAGAATTCGTGCAAAGAAAAAATTTAACTCTTAGAGTTTGCTCTTGCTGTAAAGACGAAGGAACCGATGTTTACAACGCATCCGATTTTCTTTCCGAAAGCTTTCCTGAATACAAAAACAAACCCCTATGCTCCAACTGCAGAATATCACTGTTAATTAACGACTTCAAGAATACCGACTAATTCTTTTTATAAATTCAAAGAAAAATGTTTTTTAAATAGTGCCTCAGATCGCGGATTTCATGCTATACTGTATATACGAAGTCAGATGCTCTCCGTGGGTGGGGTGAAAACCTCACCCATTGAGTTTTTATAAGTAGGGAGATTTTATGGAAAACATTTCTAGAAGAGATTTTATTGCTATTGGAACAGGCACTACTCTTGGAGTAATTGCCGCATTAGCTTCCGCAGAAACAGCAAATGCTGCTGGTAAAAAGAAAAGATTGCGCATTGCAACAATGCAGCAGACTAGACCAGCTACGCCATTTTTAGTACAAGATGCCGGTGGTGCTGGAATATTAGCAATGGTTGGCGAATGGCTAATCTGGCAAACTGTTAATGGAGACTTAGAACCACGTATTGCTGAATCATGGAAAGCTACAAATGGTGGAAAGTCTTGGATATTCAAAATTCGCAAGGGTGTAAAGTTTCATGATGGAACAGAGGTAACTGCTGATGATGTTGTATATACATTTAAGTCACATCTTAATCCAAGTAATATTTCTGCTCAAAAAGGAAACTTTAAAAATATCTTTGACGAGAATGGTGTTATCAAAGTAGATAAATATACTGTTCGATTTAATCTATTGCAAGCAAATGCCAACTTTCCATATACTGTAGCTTCAACTAGCTATGGTGCTTGTATTATTAAAAATGGTGCAGATGGTGGCGTAAACTGGTCAAAGACAATGATGTCTGCTGGACCATGGATTATGGTTAGTTATAAAGAAAATGATAGAACAATCTTTAAAAAGAACACTAACTATTGGGCTGGAAATATTTCTAGTTTTGAAACTGTTGAGCACATTCAATTTGCATCCGCCGATGCTGCAACCCCACACTTACTCACTGGATCTGTTGATGCAGTAATAAATGTATCTCCTGCTACCGCAGTTAAATTATCAAAGAATAAATTTACAATTCAACAAATTCCTTCTGCGACTTCGTTACACGTTCACATGCGTTGTGATTGGGGCCCATTTAAAGATAAAAGAATTCGTCAAGCAGCTGCTTTAACTCTCGACCGTGCCGCATACATTAAAGGAATTCTAAAAGGCGTTGGCGGAACTATTGCAAATGATAGCGTTATGGATTCTTATCCAACAAGAGATGCTTCAGTTCCTCAACGTGAAAAAGATCTTGTTAAAGCAAAGCGTTTAATGAAAGAAGCTGGAGTTCCAAATGGATTTGAAGTAGATCTTTCCACTTGGGGTAGAGATGATATTAAATCATTAGCCCTTTATATTAAAAATGCATTTGCTGAAATAGGAATTAAGGTTAACTTAAAAATTGATGGTTCTGACGGTGGTGGGTTATTCTTTTACACATATGAACCAGCAGTATCTATTAAAGGGAAAGTATATGAGTATGATAATAACTCATGGCTAGCATCTAATCTTGGAATATCAGATTGGGTTGGTCGCGGAGTTCCAGATCAGAATCTAATGCGTGAGTTTAGATCAACTGGTGACTGGAGTGCTTCGCACATTAATAGTCCTAGACTCGATGCTGCGATTGATAAATATATGTCTGCTTTAACTTTTGAAAAAAAGAAGGCCGCTAGCAAAGAGATACAAGAAGTTATGTTAGATGAGACACCAGTTATTATTATGTATAATACTAATCTTCTAGTTGCTACTAGAAAAGATATTACTGCCTTTGAAGTAAATGGCATTAGTCAGATTGATGTGACAAACGCAAAATGAATTTTCAAGAATGGATCGCTATAGGTATTAAAAACGATTGGTGTGGTCCAGCTATTTGCTACACACATGATGGACTTCCTATGTCCATAAATGAAGAAGAAGAGATGTACAGTAGTGATCCATGCCTTCATGTTATTAGACTATACGAAGATATAGAACATAAAAATTCTATAGAATCAAATCATTCTCCATCTCAGTGGAGAAAGTAATATTAGTTTAATTCAAACTTGGTGAATTCTTCACCAGTATCTTCGTGGTCCTCGAACTGAATAACGCCCATTTCCTCAAAGCGATGGCGCAGCCACTTGTCATTGCGGTCAAGTAGTCCAAGCTTCTTGCAGTTCGGAACGATCTTTGCAAACAACATTTGCTGGAAGAATATTCTAGATGGATCGTTAATAAATAATGGTATTACATCACGAGGATTAACTCCCATATTTTCCCAAACTTCTTGTTGTAAGAAACGGTCGCGCATACGAATACTTGCTTCAAATGCAAACTCTTGACGATCCTTCATTTCAGCATCGGTCATTCCGTCATACACCTCTTTAAGGCTGAGTACGCCGAAGGCAACGTGACGCGCTTCGTCGCTCATGACGTAGCGCAGCAACTTCTTCAACAACGGTTCGCCAGTGAGTTCGTGCATGTAACCAAATGCGGCAAGTGCAAGACCTTCAACCATGATCTGCATTCCGAGGTACGTC
>Ga0129333_10002085_pt1 | contig 18502 bp, 34 predicted proteins | sample CPB6_08_DNA_FD_94474 | JGI IMG/M metagenome (GOLD analysis project Ga0129333, IMG submission 94474) | Freshwater to marine salinity gradient microbial communities from Chesapeake Bay, USA - CPBay_Sum_0.6_0.8_DNA | ecosystem: Environmental > Aquatic > Marine > Coastal | place: USA: Chesapeake...
GGATCTGGGTTATTTGCATTCCAATTAAAAATTGGAGAAGGAGCAGCGGAACCCCCTCCAGTTGACGGAACACTAGATTGTTGTTGTGGAGATGGTTGTTGAAGTCCCAAAATAACCTGAGTTGGTTGTGCAGTATTAGTTTTATATATACTCGAAATCGCAGCCTGGGCCTGTTGATTGTATGCATTGGTTTTAAGAGACTGAAGTGTCTTCAAGTATTTTGCATAATCTGGATGTATCTTATCGGCAGCTGCAAATCCTCCCCCAAATTGAACAAATCCACCAAACTCCATTGCCAAAGCCTGAAGTTTTGGATTCATTTTCTTCAAGTCGGTTCTGTCATTTGATGTACCTGCTAGTTGAACTCCTGCAGCACCTTGGGATTGAAGATATCTGATTAGTTCTCTAACCTCTGAGAGTTGTGAGGTATTGTTACTAATACCAGAGGATAATACAATATTTTTACCACCAATTTTACCTTCAGCAGCTGCTTGTTCTGCAAATCGTCTCACATCTTTTACATCGGCTCCAACTTGGGTGAATTTACTTTCCGCACCCATTTGATCAGCAAGTCCTTTTCCAATACTATCCCCAATAACAGTAGACTTTTGTGCAGCTGCACCAGTATAAGTCAATCCACTTGGATTTGCACCACCACCAGCAGAAACAGTACTCTTTTCATAATGTTGTTTTGCTTTTGCTGGATCTAATGGTGCTGATATTTTTTGGGATTGGGAAAGATCTGCGACTGGATTAGTATGACTACCATTTCTCCAAACTTCAAAGTGTAGGTGTGGAGCATATGCTCTGGCATTGAACAGAGTCGCTACCTGTTGACCTCCATATACGGTTTCTCCAGGTTGAACAGTTGGAACAACATGTTTATAAACCGATTTAATTCCACCACCATGATCAATAGTGATGATGGTATCTCCAGATTCCACAGATCCACTAAAACTTACCTTTCCCGTTTTCCATGCAACAACTGGAGAACCAGCATCTTTACCGCCAATATCCTGTCCACTATGTCCACCAGGATAACTTCTAGGAGCACCATATTCTCCTCCAGGGTATCCATTTGATCTATTTGATAAAACTCCTCCTGGAAGAGGCCAAAATTGATTTCCATCTATTGGACCATTATATGGATCGCCATCTCCTGGGTCATCATTCGTCCCTCCCTCGTCTCCCTGGGCAGATCCTTCATCGTGAGTTGATGAGCCAGATAAAAGACCCATATTAATTAACTGTCCAAATTTTTCAACTACTCTTTCAAATGCTCTGATGTCCATCATTTGAGATCCTGCAGTAGCGGCTCCAGGAGCCATTCCCATTCTTTGTTTGGTTTTAATATCGGACTGTTGGGCAATAGATGATGTTGATGATTTTGGAATTAGTTTATCTTTTGATTGTGGATCTTTTGGTTGACCTTCAGACTTAACATCCTTCGCAATTAATGCAGCATCAATACCAAGAGAAACTGCAGTGCCTGCACCAGGAATGGTTGATGCTATACCAGAAGCCAATTCTCCTGTCGCACCTAACCAATCTCCTCTCATTGCTCGTTCTACGGCAAATACAGTTCCCAGAGCAGCACCAACAATCGGTACTTTCTTACCAAGCATTTTTGCGGCACCTTTTTCTAAGGTTTTACCTCCGACTTTCTTGGCTGTTTGATCTACTGCTTCTTTTCCAAACTGTTTTGCGGCAACTTTCCCTACCTTTTCTGTGCCTTGTTCAGCAACCTCTTTACCTACTTTTTTATCAAATAATCCTTTAGCACCTTTTGCTGCTTTTCCTCCCACAATACCAGCTGCAAGTCCACCTAATCCACCTAAAAGGCCTCCCCCTCCTCCTCCATTTCCAGAGGATTGTCCCAAAATGTTTGAGAAGTCTTTTAGTTTTAATTTTTCTAATTCACTCTTTTTTGGTTTTGGTAGTTTTTTTAATTTGGCACTAGCACCAGACAAAAAATTACTCAACTCAGAAATAGACGCCTGAGAATTTCCAAAAGATTTTTTAGATCTTTTGAACATCGAATTTATAGTTTTCTGTTGTTTTTCTAGTACTTGTTTCATTTTGGACAGATATTATAAATTGCACATGCAGCCGCTTGATTTGGATCGGCTATACCTGTAGATAAAAATGGTATTGCGGGGGCTGTAGTAACTTGAGGAGTAGGTGCTGGTGCAGTTGGTTTAGGAGGTGGTGCGGGTGGAAGCGGCAGGATTGTTAATCCAGCTGCTCCTTGTGGTTGTGGTTGTTGGAATGTGGCTTGTGCATCGAGGGGATCTAAAGATCCTAATTGTTGCAGTTGGGTTTGTGCGGTAAGATTAAGTTGTGTTTGTGCAGCGGCCGCAAGAGTTGATTGTGGTTTATATGTTTTTTCCAATCCTGGCGCTAATCTTTTATACCAATCTGCAGTGTGTGCAGAACCATATTGTGGATCTGTCCCACCCGCATAACTTGGGTCATAAACAACATACTTGTCTCTAAGTAGTTCTGAAATTTTAGGACCAGAAAATCCTGGAGTTGTTAGTGCTTCTGGAACTCCAGCTCCTCTTGATTTTATTTCTCCAGCTGCAAATCTTGCTTGAAATCTTAATGCTTCTGCAGTTTCTTTTAATTGTCCTTTTGATTCATCCCACACTCCAGCTCTTTTTGCATCCGCAATTAAAGCATCTCTTCTAGTATCATTCCAACTGAACATACCAGTATTTTGTATTCCAGCTTTTGGATCCAAATGAGTACCAAAAAGATTTTTATTTTGCATTCCACCTTCTCTACCAATTTCAGCAATTAATCTTTTTGCTCCTTCATCGGTATATCCAAGATTCCTGAATTCATCATAAAGAACAGCAGATTTGCCTGCCATAGTAGAAATGTCACCAGATTTCAGATTACTGTAATCTACAGATCCAGGAGGAGTAGGAGGATTTGGTGACTTAGCTCCCTTTCCTTTTGTTCCAGGACCACTAGATCTTTTCTTTTTAGCATCCTCTAAGTATTTTTCAAATTTACTTACAGTGGAATTGAATAAGGCAACTTGATCGGATGGCATACCATCACCCGTAGGAGCATCAAGCATTCTTTGTTCTGTACTGATATCTGCTGCCTGAGCCTGAGACGCACCCATTGCAGATGCACCAACTGCTCCCAGTCCCATCAATGCAAGAGATTTCTTACTTGATAAGAACTTAGCAAATCCAAGACCCTTCTTACCTGCAGCGGCCATTGCACCACCACCAGCAAGGCCAGCAAGACCCATTCCAAGTCCACCAAGGAGGCCTCCACCGCCTCCACCTTTTCCTGGTTTTAGATCATTTAATTGTTTAACAAGTTTTGTTATTACCTTCTGTACAGTAGAAACAAGATCTATAGTTCCTTCTAAACTTGATTTTACTGAAGAGAATCCAGAAGCCAACCCATCCAACATGCTTGGATCGGTAAATGACTTCATATAATCTGATATTCCACTGAGGGAACTCATTATTCCATCAAAATTAGGAAGATTACCAGAAATTTTATTTACACTTTGAGATACTTTATCTCCAATTAACTTGGTGATGTTGACATTATTTGTATCACCACCAATAGTCTGCGAAATATTACTTATTAGACTTGAAATTCCGTTAGGTGCTGCTTTAACTTTTCCTTGAGCAAGTCCACCAAGTCCACTTCCACCAGTTTGAGATGCACGTTTGCCAAAAAAACTGGATCCACTAATGAAGTTTTTAGCGGAACCTAATTTTTTATTTGCTCTTTTTGCTATTGCACCTGGTCTAATGGATGTTAGGAATTTCATGTCTTTGCGGCTGCTGCAGCCCTTTGTTGGGCTTTGAGATTTTCTTCTTCGATATGTTGTCTCAATAATCCAACATAAACATCACGTTCCCAAGGCATCATATTTTCTACCTCAGTCAAGCTATATTTATGGAACTGCATCAACGCAAAATTGATTCTAAAGTATGCCTCAAGATTCATTTGAGACATCGTTAGGCGAAAAAATCAGATAGTCCCTCCAGAGTTACAATATTGTCTTTCTTTGTATTTGGATTGACGACGGTAAAGGTATGCGAAAGTTTAGGCATTGTAGTGAAGAATTCTTCAATCTTTTTAAATTGTTCCGCAGTCAACTTTTCTACCCACTCGATCAGTTCTTTCTTAGTGCAGTCTGCAGCAGCCCATGCATCCTCTTCTGTATAAACGGTTTCAATGCAAGATGCAACTATTTCAAACGATCTTTCTACCTGGGTTAGGTCATCATTACCAAAAACAAAATTTGTCTGAATGAATTCATCTAAAGATGGATACTTCATTCTCAATGTAATGTTATCATCAATCTTAATGTCTGGATTATGATTGGGATCCTTCTCAACTTTAATTTCATCAATATAAATTGTTACGGGCACAGTAGTTGTGCCATCGTCACCGCAGGTTATAACTAGATCAATACTTTCCGATACCGACTTACCACGAATATTTAAGAATAGATATTCGATATCAAAATTTGGTAGAGATTCTACTTTGATGCCTTTGGTAATAATGCAATCTTTTAGGACCTGTTTGATTGCATTAGTAATTTGTTTTGTATCTTGACTTTCCAGTGCTATTAAAAGAACTTTCTCTTCTTTGACTAGAAATGGTCTGTATTTAATTGTTTTACCCGTAGAAGGTAACTCCAATTCATACGTGGGTGTTGAAACTGTAGGTAATGCCATAATAACTTATATAAAGTTTTCAGTCGTAATTTATTTATTGGGTCAGAACAGGGGCATGGTAGAAGCTTTAGCAAAATCAATTGTACTTGGATTGTTCCAGATATCAGTACCTGTCCAGGAAAAACTTGTGTTGTTGAAAGTAAATCCAGTAGGAGTAGCAGGTCCCTGAGAACCAGTTATCTGAGATGTTCCATTTGCATCCGTTTTGGTTGGAGCAAATTGGTCTGGAGGTTGGGTTCCATTATCACTGTGACTTGTAATTAAATATCTACTATATTTAAAATCAACTGTGACCTTCAGTATTTGAGCTGATTCATAACTAAGTGGAATAGATGATATATTGACTGGAAATGCATCAATAAACTTATAGGTAATGCTGGTTGGTTTATTGTATCCACCACCAACTACTTCAAGGTTTCTTTCAAATTTATTAATAGAAATGATTGTCTTATATTGTTTTGGATAACGATATCTATGATAATAACTGGTATCTTTTTCCAAAGAAGCATAACCAGACCTACTGGACTTTTTCATCATGCCTTTTTTATTTCCGGCCATTGGATTAATATAATTAATCCATTCTTGGAATAATTTTAGAATCAAATAGTCTGCAGAAACATAAAAAGAAAGACTAATATCGGTGTATATCCTTCTTCCAGGGAAGAATTCTTCAATTCCCTGATAACTACCAAGTTCCGAAAAAGCATCAAGGGCTGTACCAGGAATCAAAGTTTCGCAACATAAGAAATCAAATCTAGTTGGACCAGCTGGATGAGCCCAAATTCCAGCATTTGTTACCCAATCGGAAAGATTTGTATCTCCCTCTCGTTCTGTTTGAGATAAATTGATACTAACTTTATAAAAGTTAGTAAGAGCAGGAGCACCTAACAGACTTTTAAAATTCTTAGATGGATTATCTACCCAAGCATCTCCATCACCATCCATATTGACACGGAAACTGTCAATAGAAGATCTTTGGTCTGGTTGTGGTCCGTTATTCTTGGTGCCTGAATTAGCAGGCGGCGTGGGTTTATTAGGATCGGATGTTGGTGTTCTCCTACCTACTTGTTGCGCTCTTTCTCTTGGACTTAGTACCATGGAGAATAAATATTTTTTAAGTCTTATACTATGTATATGAGTTACAAGGGAAAATATAAACCATCCTATCCCCAAAAATATCATGGCGATCCTACAAATATCATATATCGTTCTTTGTGGGAAAGAAAATTCATGGTCTATTGTGATCTAAATGAAAATGTGTACCAATGGCAATCGGAAGAGTTTTTTATTCCGTATAAATCGCCAGTAGATAATAAATGGCATCGGTATTTCCCCGACTTTTTTATTAAATATGTGGATGCAAGTGGTAAAAAACGTGTCATGGTCATTGAGATAAAACCACAAAAGGAAGTAGAAATGCCTCCAACGAATCCCAAAAGAAGGACAAAATCATGGGCAAATAGTGTGCGTCTCTGGGTTATAAATCAAGCAAAATGGAAAGCCGCGAGAGAATACTGTGCGGATAGAAATTATGAGTTTCAGATCATGACAGAAAAGGAACTAGGTATCTAAAATGATCGCTGAAGAAATTATAAAAGAAGCAGGGAAGAAAAATAGAAGTGGAGATTGGTATATCTCATCACTCCAAGAAAAATTATCTCCATTACAAATAGTAGATTATAGTGAAAGTGACACTGGAGGAGTCGCAGTAGGTGACTTAGTATTTTTCCAATATGGTGCTGCATATCCAGACAATTATGAATTCTGGGATCTTCAACCATTGGCATTTGTTCTTGAATTCAGAAAGACTGGATTTATAGGAGCGAATTTGCATTATATCAACCCAGACTATAGAGATGCAGTTGCAAAAAGCTTGATAAATAAATCAAGAGGAGCCTCAGTTCCTAAGAATAGCATACATCATTATTTGTATAATGGTATAGGGAGCTTATATAAGGTTCCAGAAAGTGAAGATTGGGCATCAATATCTTTATTGCCGACTGAACGTTTCATTGATCGTAGAGGCAATAAATACCCCAAACACAAAGCCTGGAACTGGAAGAAGTAATGGCATTCGAAGTAGTAACATTAAATCCGCCTGTAACACAAACTCTCCGTGATGGTAAGAACGTTGAGTACCAGTTGCAGTACGATAAAACGAATGGCGATGTTAGATTGATAGAATGGAAAGTTGATGGACAACGAACAGGTAGTTCCAATCCCAAGATTATTTTTGGTCCAAAAGATGGAAATTGGAACACATCTGAAATAGTAGATTCAAAATTACAACAAACCAGTCTTCAGAATACCTATAAAACTCAAATAGCTCAAGCTGTCCAAGGAGTTGCAAATAGAAGTAATACTGGGGCCAATAAACCAGTTACTTCTCCATGGGTTCAACCAGCAGCTGCAGGTCAAAGTGGTTCAAACAATCCCGCACCATTCAATCCACTTACAACTCCTTTAGCAAATCTACCTAAGCTTCTTGGAGCTCTTGCTGATCCGTTCGGAACTCTAGAAGCCAATTCCGTAAATGGAACTAATTGGGTAACATCGAATGAACAAAATGCTTCGAAAGAGACATTAATGTATCCAATGAATATGGATAGCAGTCAAGATAGATTAATAATTCAATGTTATCGATATAATCCACCATATCAACAATCATTCTTAGATAATAATGGACAAAATGCAGGGGCCATTTTGCAGAATGGGGTTATCAGAAATACTCCACTAAGTCAACAGATTGGAGGACCAATATTCTTACCCATGCCAAATGCGGTGAGAGATTCTTCCTCTGTCGCATGGGATGTTGATGCAATGAATAACGTCACAATGGCAGCAACAAAAGCTATAGGTGGAAACTTTGTACCTGCTGCTCTTGGAATATATGGACTCGATGCACTTGGTAAAATCGCAGGTGTGGGTCAATTAGGTTCTGCTGTATTGCCAATGGCATTACAAGCATATTTAATGGCATCTGCTGCTGGTGGTGCTGGTAAATCCGCAATTTCTATGGCTGCTTTGAGTGGAGTATTGGGAAAATATGGATATGATGTATCTCCAGAGTCACTACTGGCTAGAGGAGCAGGAGTTATTGCAAATTCCAATCAAGAATTGTTGTTTAAAGGTGCTGCGATGAGAACTTTCTCATTCTCGTACCAATTAACTCCAAGAGATGCGGAGGAAGCAATAATAGTTAGATCAATTATAAGAAGATTTAAAGAATTTTCTGCTGCAAAGAAATTAACAGGCGGCGCTGGAGCATCAGGAGATATTCGAGGAGGAACGTCATTCTTCTTGGGGACTCCAAATATATGGACTTTGAAATATGCTACTGCTGGTAATGCCCTAATAAAAGGCGTCAATTTCATTAAACCCTCTGCATTAACTAGATTCGAGGTCGATTATACTCCCCAAAATCATTATATGGCGGATGAAGATGGTAACCCAATGTCATATAGAATTTCTATGGACTTTTCTGAATTAGAACCAATTTACAATACAGATTATTCTAAAGAGACTCGTACAACTACAGATGCTGCTGGTAAAACGACAAACGCACGTTCAGATCTTCGACAAAATGGCGGATCAGATTGGATAGGATACTAAAATGAAACAAGGATACTTCGACTATCTTCCAAATATTGACTACGTTTCTAGAACTACTGACCGTAGTTCAAACGATGAATATATACGAGTCAAAAATATTTTCAGAAGAGCAAAACTACGTGAAGATCTAGTAAACGTTTCCACATTATATGATCTTTACAACATTCCAGGAAATGTCAGACCAGAACAAGTTGCACAAAAACTATATGGAGATTCCAAACTGGATTGGGTAATTCTGATAGCAAACAATATTATTAACGTTCAAGATGACTGGCCCATGGAAGATTATGTGTTTAGGAAGTTTCTTCTAGACAAGTATGGGTCAGATGAAAATATCAATAAAGTACACCATTATGAAACTGCACTGTTGCAGGATGGATGGGAAAGAGTAATTGTTCCTGGTGGATTGATTGTGGATTCGGATTTCAATATTTCTGCTCTTGATTCATATACAAATAATACGGAAACTACATTTTCTCCCAATGTTCCATTATCTAGAACAGGATCAGTAACAGTAGATGATGCAGGAACAGTTAAGAATTCTTCTGGATCCGAATTAATTGGTTCAAATGTAGTTGCAATATCAAATTACGAATATGAATTGAGAATTAATGACGCTAAGAGAAATATCTACACCTTGAAACCAGAATATGTTGAAGTTGTTGTCAATGATCTCAGAACGATAATGTCATACGAAGAGTCATCACAGTATATCGACGAGAGAAATAAACAAGCATATAACCCAAGATTAACTGGCATTTAAAAAGGGGGGATTTCTCCCCCCTTTGAATCAATCTTCAGCGAGTCGTTGGAAATAACTCAGAGCATCATCTTCATCTTCATCAGTTTCCTCAGTATTGAACTTCGGAAGAGCTGGAGAAGAAGCTGCGGAAGAAAGACGAGTTAGTTCATCTTCATCTCCGCGACCCTCATCTTCATCCTCAACTTCAGGATCAGGACGACGAAGTTGTTGTTTGTTACCAAGGACAGCATTAAGACGCTTCTTCAGTTCATCATAAGACTTGAACTGATCAGGAGCAGTAAACTCACTCAGATCGTGAAGTTTGTTATAGATGCTTTCCAGTTCATCGTCATCATCCAGAAGAGGTTCAGAACGACCAAACTCAGAAGAGTCATAGTTCCAGTAACCTGCAACGTTCTTGATCTTCAGTTTGAAGTTTGCACCCTGCCAGAAGTCAAAGGGATTGATGGGCTTTTCATCTTCAAACTCAGGTTGCATTGCTGCACTGATTTTATCGAAGATCTTCTTACCAAACTTATAGAGGAAGATTCGACCTTCGTTCTCTGGATTTGCCTTATCACTTACGACATAGATGTTAGCGTAGTAAGACAGTTTACGTTTCTGTTTACGTGCAATTTCTTTATCTGCATCACTACCACTGTTCCACAGTTGGCGATTATATTCCGAAACGGGATCATCCTTACCAAGAGTGGTAAGTGAATTTTCCATGTACCATCCACCAGGGCCTTGGAATGCATGACTCCAGACTTGTGCCCAAGGAAGTTCGCAATTAGCGTGTGCAGGGAGGAAACGAACTACAGCAAAACCATTACCTGCTTTGTCTACGGTAGGTTTCCAGAAGCGATCATCACTTGAACCACCGCCCTTTTCGTTCAACTTCTCCACCTTTTTCATCAGTTTCTCGGTGAGAGATCCAGAACGAGATTGTTTTTTAAGATCAGCAAAAGACATTTGTGTTCTCCGTATTTTTTGTATTTGTTGTGTGGTACGTATTGATTTTAGACCCAAAGACCCTATTTGTCAACAGAGTCTTCCAGTGAATCTAAGGTTTTTGACAACATATCAAAAAAGTCCTCAATCGACTGATTGGGTTTCAAACCAAGAAATCTTGCAGATTCGTGAATTTCCTCTTTCATCTTCACGGCCTTTGGATCATCCGAGTACTTCAATCTAAACCAAAAAACCTTCTGTTTGTCCAACAGAGTTCTCATGACCTCGACCGATCTTTTCTTTTGATCCTCAGTTTGTTTCCACGGAGGAGTCATCATTATTTTCATGATTTCTTCCTGCAGTTCATTAATTTCAACTGCAGCCGCTCTTACCACTGGAGATTCGAAGAAATCTGAACTCATGTTAATACATCCCGTAAAATCTGTTTATATTTCTTGGTATCAATATTTAGAAAGGGTTTATACTTTTTAATCTTGAAACTGACGGTTTCCCACACTGGATCAAAAAGTTTTTTATCGAATTCCTTCCCGATCAGGAATATTCTATCATATATGACCATAGTTTCAAGGCTAATTTTCCCGATCAGGAAATTTTTTAACACCAATGGATGTCCTTTAGTGCAATCAAATGCAGCATCCAACTTAACTTGTGAGAAAAAATCTTCGGATTCTGTTTTAATCAGATACGACAAACTTTGCATCTTTTTCGTCCATGATGCATATCTCTTTTCGCCATCATCAATTATCTCCCCAATCCATACAGACTGGGGATCTTTTGACTGACTAAAACTGGCTATGAAAAAGTCTGTTATTTCTTCGTCTGTCCTTTTTCTGGAAAGTCTTTCAAAAAAATATCTATCTTTTCTTTTAGTGAAGGCTTCTTTGGAAGTTTTTACTTTTCCGCAATATTTGAAAAAATCGTAATTTTCTTTTGTGAAATGATTCTTAAAGGCCAAATAAGTTTGGTATACTTCAATAGGTGTCACAATGGCAATTTAGCACGAGTAGTTTTTTTCAGATAATTGAGTTGTTGCGCTTCGTGTTTTAGTTTTTCTTTTAGTGGTTTCGAAATTAGTTTCGATACTGACTCAAACTCAATATTATTCTCTTCGCAATAAGAAATAATTGCTTCGATATAATTTAATCCAGATTTTAATACCAGAGATTCAATATCTTGACTGAATCTGGATTGACATAAAAACTTTTCTCTGAGCAGGTCGTTAAGGTCTTTCTCCATACTCTCCGAGTTTATTTGTGACAAATTCTTTGATGTACTTGGTAAGAAGCTTAATATAGTCACCTTTGTTTCTTTTTTCATAGACAACACATTCTCCATTTTCGGCAACCATAATGGTTACAATTTTTTTAACAATATGTCCTGTCATTTCATAATACATGCAGGCATATGCTGTTTCTTGAACAAAGTATTGTTCAATCCACTCTTCTGGTTTAATTTTTTTCGACGTTTTAAAGTCTATAACTGCAAGTTCACCGTTATATTCTGCGATGCAATCGACCCTTCCAGCTATTCCAAAATAGTCACTGTAAAGAGGTTTTTCTAATGCATGAATATTATTTATGTTATCCAAATATTTCTTTGCCGACAAAAACAAAGCTTTTGTGGAAGGTAAAATATCTAGAGTCTTAAGATCTATATTCAAAAGGTACTTTTCCACTAAATCGTGAAACTTAGTACCTCTTTCTGTAGAAACTTTAGTGATCTTGTTTGCAGTTTCTTCCCCGACTTTTGCTCTCCACTCTTGAAAAAACTGTCGATTATAAAATCCAGTCACCGAAGTAATGGATGGATAGGTTTTTTGTTCAGACACACTGTAGTATCTGACTCCATCTATAATTTTGGCTTCTAATTCAAAATCTTTGAGAGTATCTAAATGTACGAACATTATAAAGAAAGAGCTAGTTTAGTTACAAGATAATTTCTGACTAAACCAGAACGAACAATATCATCTAATCCAAATTCAATTACACCAAAGTCATCTTCCATGACTTCAATAATCTTTTTGAAATCGACAATTCCATCCTTTTCATATGATTTAGTTAAGTCGGTTTGGGTTGCATCACCACAGAAAATGATTTTGCAATTGTCCCCAACTCGTGTAATTATACTATCTAATTCATGAAAATTCAAGTTTTGCATTTCATCTACAATGATAATGCAATTATCCATGGTAGTACCACGAATAAAAGATGTACTCCAGAATGAGATCGTTTCTTGAGTTTTAAGATTACCATAGAGCATATCAAAGTCGGCATCTGTAGGCATCTCAAACATGTACTTCACCATATTCTTATAAGGAATTTGATAAAGTGCGGCCTTGTCATCATGATCACCAGGAAGGAAACCAATCTCACGAGTTGCTACGAGAGAACGAACAACATACAGTTTATCGTATGGAGTAGATTCATCCAAAACATCTTTGAGTGCGAGATATAAACTAATAAAAGTTTTACCAGTACCTGCAGCACCATAAGCAAAAATATTCTTGCCAGAGTCATACGAATCAAAGAGTTTTCTCTGATTGTCTGTCAATGGTTCAATATCAACCATCATGTCTGCATTGATTGGTTTTCTACGGCGCATTTGTTTTGCCGTCATCCCTACTCCGATGGGATCATCTTGGTTTCTCTTTCTTCTTGCCATAGTTGTTACATTAGTGATTGACGATTTGCACCAGCTTTTTCAGCTTTTTTAAGAACTTCTTTCCATCCTGGGTTCCTATTGTGGAGTTTATCTTTCCACTCCCCAACTTCACCAAATGATGGGGCATTCTCTGGAGTATAGTACCTCTCCCAGTCGGGATTGTCCTTACACCACTGATCCCAGTCATGAATACTCATGACAATTTCTTTGGTTTCTCCAGTTTCTTTATTCTTTACAGGATAAGTTGCCATTACACCCACTCCAATGCTTCAGCCACTGTAGGGAACTGTCCCGCAAAAATACATTGACACTCTTTAGCAATATCCATGTGTTCTTTTTGAGTTCCGTTCGCAGTTCTTAGATTTATATAGTGGATCCAAGAACGGCAAGAGCCCGTCATATAGATGCGTGTGGGGGTCGCCAAGGGGAGTACGAACCGAGCACACTCCTTTGCTACCCCATGTTTCAGGAGTTCCTTGTAGAGGTGCATAGAGTCCGCAAAATGCTCCTGAATTTTACTCTGTAGAGTAAGTTTTTCATATTCACCGATGTCATCAATAGAATTCTGACGATTCTTGTTATCCTGCCGTCGAAGATCAGGTACAGGAATGTAATCACTCAGAAGTGAAGAATCTGCATATCTTTGCGAAAACTCTTGAAATGTAAAACTACGGTGGCGCAGGATTTGAGCTGCGATACCCCGAGTTGTTTCAATCTCAAGAGTCATAGTAGACTGTTCAAACACAGACCAATGATTATGCTTAATACAATAAGCAAGCAACTTGGCATAGTTTTCGTTGTCTTGATTCGCAGGATTAGAGACTCTCGCAATATATGCCATTGTCTGTTCTGCATCTGGTGTTACTGAAATAAGTTTAACTGTCATATTCTTCAATCTGGGTAACCATCATCGTCTTCAAAAATTTCATCATAATCCAATCTTGGTCTATTCTTTACATCTGCACTTGTGTAAGCAGAAACATCAGAATACACTTCTGCCTTCAACGAATCAACCAGTAATTCAAGATTACGAACAATAAGTTTTAGTTTGTCTTTGTCCATATCTAACGGGGAATAATGTCTTCTGGGTGATAATTAAAGTTAATAACCACCCTACAAGGTTCATCTGTGCAATTTGTACCAGTGTGTTCTAGATTAGAATCGAATACTACTAATCTATTAGCAACACTCTCTATTTTATCACCATTCTTAAATAATGTATAGCCATCATTTGAATTAACGTAAAGAATTGCTGTAACGCAATTATTGTAATCAGTATGAAAGTTATTTTCTACGATTTCACTTCCCCTAGGTTGCAAATTAGCTTTACATCTAATAATAGAAGCTGCGCCTAGATCCTTAAAGATTGGTTCAACTAAATCAAAATAAGGAGTTCTGGGTGCATACTCAGTATACATGAGATGGATGAATTGATACCCACCATCATTGGGAAGTACTACTCCATTTTGAAAAGTCCAAGGAATAGTTCCACCTAAGAAATGTTCTTGAATTTTTTCAAAATAATCAGAGTCAACAAAATCATCAATAACTTGAGTTTTCATGTTGGTTGTTCTTGTCGTTGTGTATAAACAAGATCAAACAGTTCGTCAAGAATTTCTGAACATTCCCAATAATCCTGAGAATCGAGCATAGTTCGTTCAAATTGATACCGTCGAACAGCAGTAAAAACAGTCTGCCACTGACGATCAGTTAGATTCGGAATAGTCTGGTCCATGATACTTAAGATACTCAAAAAATGTCAGTTTCATTTCTTTCTGCGTCATACCACAATGTTTTGCAGCTGCAGGAAGAGTCATTTTAGAACGAAAGAGGCCTTCGTTGGCCTCTTGCACGTTTTCTGGTGTAGTTTTCACAGGCATATCAACTAAAGATGCCTTATTGATTTTCAATAGATTCATTTTCTGTTTCTTCTGGTCCGTACTCTTTTAGAAGATTGTTGATATAAGTTTCTGTCTGATTTAAAGAATGAAGTTCGTAAATATTTGACTTCATGTATTTTTTCAGTTTCTTATATTTCTTTACTATTTTTGTAAGTTCATCGGCGTTAACATTGACTTTCGCCTTATTATCAAAAAAATTAGTCATTTCTTCTTAGATTTATTTGTTTTGGGATTCCATAATTTGGGGTTCATTCGACCTTCGGATTGTTTAAATCCTTTAAAGTCTTCACGATATCTGTCCCAATAGTAATCAAAAATTTCAACCTTTTTGTTTGCAATAACTATGTCGTATGCAATTGCTCCATCATCTTCATACCAAACTAAGTAACAATTATACGGGAGAGACCGATCTTCTGCAAGTTCAGGATCACAGTTTTGATGGAGAATCTGCATTAACTACGACCTCCCCAAACAATATCGGGATAGGCTTCCGATACTAGTTCTTTAGAGATCTTATACTTAGACTCTAGATTTTTATCTTTGACCAGACAAACAATCTCCGCCTCTTTGGGATGAAGAGATTCTAAGAGATTGATGAATATACTTTCTCTTTTGATTTTATTTAATGCGTCGTTACCACCTTTTACAAAATTATAAAAACGAGTCCATTCATTTCTGATAGTTGACCTAGAAGGAATGCCTCGTTTTGGATCTGGAGCAGATTCTTCTGCAAGAGGTTGGTAAGGAACTTCACCAGCCGGAATCATACTGATGATAGTTTCATCGTAGTTCCAAATAAAGAGGGACTTAATAAAATCACCTCCATATGTCTGGAGAATATTAATTTTATTGGCCTTGACTCGTTCTTGTACAACTGCTTCAAAAATCTCGTGTACTAGTGAGTTGGCGGCCAATTCAATTTTCTTAACCGTAACCGTTTTGGGTTTGGGTGCAGGTTTTTTAGAGGCCGAAGTTTTTGGTTTAGTCGTCCTCGTCGTCTTCGTCGTAGTCATAATCGTTTTCAAATCTTACAGCTAAAATTTCATCAGGAATTACATTACCATTCTCATCAAACATTTCTGGATGAAGCATTGGTGGAGAGGTAAGGTACAGGTTCTGTTGAGCTAACCATCCAATTATACCACCTATTAAGAGGAAAATCACGCTCAACATAACAAAGATTGCAACTGTTGCTACTTCCATTCTCGTTCCTCCGAGAAACTACTTCTTTTGTATATCCAACGATACTTTGAAAAAGAAGTGATATTCTCTTTTAAAGAGAGAAACTATTTTTCCAAAGCATACTTCCCAGGTTTTACCCTTCTTTGGTTTGGTTTTCCCTCCTAATATTAATTCCACACCTCTATTTATGTGGAATGTCTCACCTCTACCCATTACGTAAGAACCCTGTGATCTTTCAAATATTGGATAGTTTGTTGGCAGTCCCCAATATGTTTACCTTCATATTCAACTTGGGGAAACATAGTTTTTCCTTTGAATTTTTCAAGGAATTCTTCTTCAGTAAAATCGGTATACAATTCTTTGTATTCGTATTCTTTACCGAGGAGTTCCAATACTATCTTAATCCTTTGGCAAAAACCACAGTGTTCTTTTCCGTAAATCGTAAACATGAGTTATAATATTTCTATGTTAATAAAGTCATGATCAAATACACAAGCAGAAGATAGTGTTTCCTCGTTGATTCCTACGGTAAAATAAGTATCTAATATTGTGTATACTGGACCAATAAAAGTATATCCAGATTTAAGTTCTATACGTATTAGTTGTCCTGTTTCAATTGTAAAAGCTTTCCCTGAATTGGAGAAAACTTTTTTCGACATCGGTCGTGTCGCAATTTCCCTGAGATACCCAAATGTGACAGAACTCATACACTAAACGTTGATCTATGGACAAGTATTTTACTAAGACTTTAAATACTTCTTGTCGAAGTATCATTTTTTCATCACTGTATCTCCAGTCATGGTTTGTCATAGTCCTTAAGCATATCTTCGATCTTATCAAAAAATTTGTCGGTCTTAATCAGACTATCAATTTTCATGATTATTTGCGAAATATGCATTGCAACGTATGGTTCTTCTTGCCTTGCAGCAAAAGCCAAGGCGTTGCGTAATGATGATTGTGCTTCTTGAAGTGAGTCTTCTACTGATTGTGAAAGTGCCATTGCAAAAAATACTATAATTTGACCTTACAAAAAAAGAATAACCACACTATTATATAGTTATTCTTCAGGATGCTTTTTTTGAGTTTTTCGAATCTTTTTCAGTTCTTTCAACTCTTCTTTAATTTGTCGATAGGCAGTTTCAGAATCAATTTTACCTCCCATCTCAAAATTAATAATAATATCTACTCTTGTTCCAAAGTGGGAAAGAGCCTTTTCGAATACATCTAGTTCGTACATTAGAAGTCTATTCCAGATAAATTACATTTGGATGTTTTTTCTTGTATTCTTGGACTTGTTGTTCAGTTTGAAGAAAGACCGAAAGTTTTGTTTGTGGGTGATCCTTATAATAAAAATTAACCCTGATAAGTGGATCCTTTTTCATAACCATCTATTTGCAGATAAGCCCATTATATCCCAAATATTTGGGATCGTCAATGGTTAAAGTTTGCCTCCAACAGTCCCATCATAAACAACGTTTTCGCTTATGTTGTCCCATCCCTCTTGGAGTCCCTTGAGATAAAAACGGGTTCCAGAGATACAACTTTCCTTAAAGAGTGCGGTGACGAGTCCCTTATTTTCTTTATCATAAGAAGTCCAAGTTCCATAGCTCTTCTGTTCGACTCGGAAGCAATCATCAATCCATTCATAATCAGTATCAGTTTTCATATTTTTTAAGGAATTGTTCTGTTGGTCCTGGGGTTGTTGGATCTGGTAAATTGACAACACCCTTAATTAACTCAATATCAGTCCATTGACTTTCCATTTCTTTAGCCAAGTACATAATTCTCTTTTCATTAAAGTCATCGCGTTCAATTAAGAATGCAATGGTATCGGCAAGAGTTTGTACGTTACCTTCTTTATCCTTAAGAGTAATAGTATAACTATTGCGAAACTTCTTTAATAGGGAGATTTTAACGTACCAATACAGAATAAGATTAACAATAAGTACGAAAAATAAAGTCATGACCTAGAAATTTCAATTTTCTGTTGTTGAATAACCATCACACTTTACCATTTTTTCTGGGTTTTGTCCAGCCGGAACAAATTCATACTCATTGTTCCACTTAAGAGTTGTATTGTTTAATTCGTGTTTTACTGGTTTTTTGACAATCTCTATCTCGTGATCTTTTTCGAGTTTATATAAAATAACCTTCAAAAGAGCTTTTATCTCATTCAACTCTTCGTGAATATCTTGATGATGAAATCTTAATGGGCCCTGAATCAACTTATTAAATTTCTTTTGTTTCATTACATTAACCAATATCGTAAAATATTTAGATCGACCCCTGGCACCAAAAAATGCCAGGAATTTTTTTCCCGCTTTTTTTGGAAACTAAGCTCATTTTTGCCTATGGATATATTGTATTCCCATAATAGGCAAAACAATAATACCAAACCCACAAAGTCCTAACCAAATTGGACTTGATGCCAATATCTCAACTAAATGGAACATCAATATCCCCTCCAACTTTTAAACTCATAATAAAAATATTGATCTAATATCCTGTCGTCCAATGGGGCATTTTCAGTTCTATGTGCCCATACCTCACAAAATTCTACGATACGATGATCTTTCAATGAGTTGTGTCCCCACATTCTTACAAATGATGATGCTGCAAAGTGATACCGCTGTCTAATGTGCGGTTCCGTTTCCTTTATACTTTTCGGTATCATAATACCCTCCTTTTGTTCCGAAGTAAAGAGTTGTTAA
>Ga0129333_10002086_pt1 | contig 18500 bp, 16 predicted proteins | sample CPB6_08_DNA_FD_94474 | JGI IMG/M metagenome (GOLD analysis project Ga0129333, IMG submission 94474) | Freshwater to marine salinity gradient microbial communities from Chesapeake Bay, USA - CPBay_Sum_0.6_0.8_DNA | ecosystem: Environmental > Aquatic > Marine > Coastal | place: USA: Chesapeake...
CAGATTGGCCACCGCAAGATGCCGAGCTCGAGCAGGCTACCGCACAGGCCACCGCGCAGGCAGACACAGAAAATCTCGATGCCGGTACAGTCACAGAGGCTCCACCGGCAGGCTCGACGCTGGGTGTCGCCGAAGATACGGCGTCGGATGCGCGCGACGTTGCACCATCATCGCCTGCGTCTGCGACGATCACCGCCGATGCGGCAAGGCTCGAGGGCACAGCAAGTAAAACTGACAACGAGAACGAGACACCAGCTGGCTCCCATCAAGAGCTCTCAGAGTATTCAGATGCTTCACATGCTTTAGCGTCTTCAGACGCCTCGCACCTTCTGGAAGCTGATCCCGGTAGCGCGCAATCCTCAGTTGCCGTCGTTGCGAACGACACGGAGACCGCTGAGAAGCCGCCCGGCTTGAGCAGCGAGGTCATGAGCAGCATGCTGGGGGCTGCACGTGAAGAGGCGCGTGAGGCTGCCTATCAGGAAGGATTGCAGGTGGGTCGTGATCAAGCAATGACCGAGCTGCAGCAAAGCTTTGATGAAAAGATTACCCATCTCAACCACATCCTCGAGGGATTGCAGCGTCTGAGCGAAGACCCCGACACGTTGTTTGAGCCCATGAAAAAACTCGCCGTGCATTTGGCAGAGCAACTGGTACGCGGTGAATTGAGTCAATCGCCGCAGACGATCTCCCGTCTGGTGGACAACTGTCTGCGCGAACTGGCCGCCAGTGGCGAGAAAGCGGTCATCGTTCATCTGAACCCGGAAGATCTTGAGCAGTACAAACCCCTGATCGCACCGTTTGGTGACAGCATCTTGCTGCGCCCAGATGCCACGCTGACGCGCGGCAGCGTGCGCGCATCCCTCGATGGTAGCGTCGTTGAGGACCTGATCGAACGGCGAGTCAAGGGCATACAAAAATCTCTGGCACAGCCGGTGGCAGGCAGCTGGCGCCCCGCGCTTCCTAATCCGCTGGTTCAGCGTGCCCAGCCTCAGTCCCCGACGCCAGTAAGCAAGTCTCCGGTGGTCGAGGAAGCGGCCGACACGGCTGAGGATGTTTTTTCTGCAGACGATGATCTGACCGATACCGTACTGACCCACAGCGACGCCGCAGCAGAGCCCATTGATACAGTGGGCTCGTCAGACATTGCGATCCAGGGTGTTCACGGCGATGTCGAGCCGGGTGCGACACCATGATTGATTTTTCCGACGTCGTCGAGCACCTTGTCGATCGCACGCAGGCGCCGCCTGCGGAGCACACGGGCACGCTGGTGCGGCTCGTCGGCATGACGCTGGAAGCACGAGGCATCATGGCGCCGCTGGGCGCGTTGTGCGAAATCGATAGCGGAAGAGGCGCGCGCGTGTCTGCTGAAGTGGTCGGCTTCAATGACCAAACATTATTCCTGATGCCCTTTACCGAACCGGTTGGCATCGGTCCTGGTGCCACGGTGCGTGTCGTGACGAATTCTTCCGAAGCCAAACTGGGCTCTGCCTTGCTTGGCCGCGTGATCGATGCCTTTGGCGAGCCGCTGGATGGTGGACCCGCGATCGATTGTCCCGATCGATTGGCCTTGCTGGGAACGCCGCTCAATCCGATGGAGCGTGGCGTCATCAATCAGGTGCTGGACGTCGGCGTGAAGGCTATCAATGGTCTGCTCACGCTCGGACGCGGCCAGCGTATCGGTCTGATCGCCGGCTCGGGTGTGGGCAAGAGCTCGCTGCTTGGCATGATCACCCGTTTCACCAAAGCCGACGTGGTCATCATTGGCTTGATCGGTGAGCGTGGGCGCGAGGTCCAGGCTTTCATCAATGAAGTGCTCGGCCCCGAGGGGCGTGCAAAATCCGTCGTCGTCGCGGCGCCGGCCAATGTGTCGCCGGTGATGCGCTTGAAAGCCACCCATCTGACCCATGTGATCGCCGAATATTTCCGTGATCAGGGCAAGAATGTTCTGATGCTGATGGACAGCCTCACGCGCGTCGCTCATGCGCAGCGCGAAATCGGTCTGGCCATCGGCGAGCCTCCAACCGCCAAAGGCTATCCGCCCTCCGTGTTCGCCTTGTTGCCCAATCTGATCGAGCGCACCGGTGTCGGCCGCCATGGCTATGGTGCGATCACTGCGATTTATACCGTGCTGGCCGAGGGCGATGATGCACAAGATCCGATCGTCGATATTGCCCGTGCATCGCTGGATGGACAGGTCATGTTATCGCGCAAGCTGGCTGATGCCGCGCATTATCCAGCCATTGATCTGAATGGCTCGATCTCGCGGGTGATGCAAGATCTGCTCGAGCCGCATGAGCTCAAGCAGGCCAACCGCCTGCGCCGGCTGTGGTCGCTGTACCAGCAGAATCAGGATTTGATTTCCGTGGGAGCCTACGAGACCGGATCCAGTCCCGATATTGATCTGGCCATTCAGATGCGCGGCCAGTTCGAGGAATTCCTGCGGCAGGACATCACGGCCGATGTCGATTACAAGGCTACCCGCCGCATGATCAGCGAGCTGATGGCGCAGTAATCAATAGCCAGCCCACAGCTGCTACTATCCCCCCATGAACAAGACATGGTCCGTTCTGAAGCAGCGAGCCGAGGCTGCCGCGCACGAAGCGCAGGCAGAGCTCAATGCCGTGCGCGCCCGAGTCACCCAGCTCGAGGCCAGCGAGGCCCATATCGACAAGCTCAAGCAGGATTATCTAGCCCGTTACAAAGAGGCGCAGAAAGAAGCGCACACCATCGCCGACAACATCGCCTACCGTAAATTCCTCGATCATTTGCACGGCCTGCGCATGCGCGTCAGCAAGCAGCGTGAGGCAGCCGAGTATGATTTGGGTGTCGCCAAAGACAAGCTGTCAGCCGCGCAGCGTGAAAAAGCAAAGATGGAGGCGATGGTCGAGCGAGAGCAGCGTAATGCAGCGGCCGACGCTGCCAAACAAGAGCAGCGGCAGATGGATGAGGCGGGGATAAGGCTGTTTAATTCCAAATGACGACGGTCAAGCAGGCGGTTTTTTTATACTCCTTTTCTGGTACGAGCTTGGGTGGGTGCCCGAATTTTCCAGTTCTTTAAACCAATCTTCATTATCCAAGTACTTAACGAGAGTATTTTCTTCTTCTCGTGAGATGAAGCCATTTTGAATGTGAGGAGGTCTTCTTGAATCGACGTCGAGGACTGCCTCTGGGGTCAGTGGATCATAATTAAACAGCTGGTTGTTTTTTTCTGCCTCTGCGGTTTCAATTTTTTCTACTAGTATTCGCAGGCGCTCTATATAGGATTTCCCTGATAGAGAGGGCGATGCCATTTCTTCGCTCAATTGTCTTTGTTTTGGTAGCCGCTGCACGCCTTTATTCGACTCAGCGTGATTTCTGACGTGGTTGGTCAACCACTCGAATATCAGTTTTTGCTCATCTTTGTCAAAACCGTTCCCACGTTCCCTGCTATTTTCCCATTGGCTGAGCCATTTTGCATTTTGGGTTGCTGTGTATCGGCGGTGGCATTCTGAAAATAGTTTTTTTTCTTCGAAAATTTTCTGATTCTCGCTACCAGCGTCTAGTTCGGTATGTGGATAACTTAATTCTTGGGTAGCATAATTTTCTGTTTTATCTTCTTTTTTTTCGAGAGCGTTTAGGTCGAGAATGCGTATCGGGATATCTTCTGCTGGCGAGTCTTTGCGTAGACGCGTTTTATTCGGGTGGGTCGTAGTGTGAACGTTGGTAGTGGCGTTGGCGTTATGCCCGGACAACTGCTCAGTGATGTGATTGGTTGCCAAGTGCTCTTGCCGCTTGCGGTCAGAAAACGTGTCGGCTATGCGTGTGAAAAATCGAGTGATATGATTGCCAGCTTTGGGTAAGCTGCCGAAAAGATTTTCAATACCTTGTCCTGCTCTGGCGAAAAAAGCGATAAACTTCTCGCCAAGATGCGATCCCTTAGGGGATAGTTGTTGTGGCTGTGTATCTTCTCTAGGTAAAGTTTTTTTGCCAACCGGATCCATTGCAGTAACTCTCCAACAAAGAAGCTCTTCAGCGAAGATGCAGTTCACTGCCCTTTTGCAGTTGAGGCACTCCTTGCTGAGCTTTACTGCCCTATACTTCCATAGCTATGGCATTAGGGAGTAGATCTCGATGTATTGACGATCTACCATGAGTGTCGTTGCCTGACGGGAGCACAGAGCGTCTTCCGTGCCCCGCCAAGCTTATTCTTCCAACAAACTGCGCAACATCCACGCATTTTTCTCATGAATCTGCATGCGCTGGGTGAGCAGGTCGCAAGTTGGCTGATCGTCAGCTTGTGCTGCGACCGAGTACATCTTGCGCGCCGTGCGCGCCACGGCTTCTTGACCCTCGACCAGCTCAATGATCATCTGGCGTGCCTTGGGCAGTCCATTGCTGGGCTTGATGGTGGTCAGCTTGACGAATTCTTCATAGGTGCCCGGAGCCGGGGCGCCCATTGCACGGATGCGCTCGGCAATCAGATCGACGGCCGCCCACTGCTCCGTGTAGAACGTCATGAATAATTGGTGCAGCGTCTGGAACATGGGGCCAGTGACGTTCCAATGAAAATTGTGCGTCTTCAGGTACAGCGTGTAGGTATCGGCAAGCAGGCGCTTGAGTCCTTCGATGATCTGTCTGCGGTCGGTGTCGGTGATGCCGAAATCCATTTTGGGAATGTCGGTGGTATCGATAGCCATGGGCGCTCCTTGATCGAATGAGGGGAGGATTGTATTCATTTTGCTAATGAATTGTCATGCGTTCGCTCGTCTCTCGTCATGGAAGGCGATGATCTCCGCCGGACCGCTCTGAAAGGGGGTTCGAGCATACGACCGACTTTATTTGAGGCTATAGATAATCACTAATTGATTGTTTTTATCTATTGAATAGCGGATAACTCAACTAAGCAGGCGCGGCGTCGGAAGCGTAACGGGGAGGGGCAGGAGAGGTGCAGCCGGAAGGGTGCAGCAGGTAGACCAGAAGACAAGTGTCGTTCGGACGACCTGCTGCCCTGTGATTGCGGAGTTTTAGCTGAACGAGAGGTTGAGTCCCGGCAGGTTCAGCTGAGAGAACGCCGACGACCAGACCTCGCCGCGCTTGACGGGCAGTGCATCCGTCCAGCTGCCGGTCATGATCAGCTCACCGGCCTGCAATGCGGAAAACTGGGTTTGCGATCTGAGTTGCTGATGGAGCGAATACAACGCATGCAGGGGGCTATCCAGCACATCACTGCCGACACCTGCTGCGCAGAGTGCGGTGCTGTCGGCGGTTGATCTCGACAGCGACAGGGATGCTCCTGCCAACACGCCCGCGAGGTTGTGTCGGCTCTGGCGCGACAGCATTTTTGGTTCACCGACGATCAGTGCGCGATGAAGTCCGAAGGCGGCGACCGCGTCGGCTGACTCGAAGGACCACTGACGGAATGGCGAGGTAACGACTTCGAAACCATTCGCCATCCATTCGAGACAATCGGCCAGGCCATTCAGATCGGTCTCTGGATCCGGCGTGCGCGCCAGCTTGAACACCAGCCCCGGCTCGATGCGCGGCTGTGATGCTCTGGTCAATTTGTGAAGTGCCACGTTGTCCATCGAGAATTCAACGGTGCTGTCGAACAGCGTGGACCAGATGGGGCTCTCGATCGGGGCGGATTTGCCGTACCGGTGCCACAGCTTCCGGTTCGAAAAACCGATCTTGCGGCCCACGGGTGTTTCGCCCTGCGCGATGCGGATATCGATGATGCTGCGCGCGATGTCGTAGGCATCCTCAATGCTCAGGCTCGCCTCTTCGGTCAGCGCGGGCAGCAGCGTGCCCGCTGCGCGAGATTTCAGCAGCTGGTGCGCGTAACGGTTCGCCATGGTCGACATCAGCATGCTGTTCTCCTTGAGCCTCTGGAAAAGAAATACCGATAAGTCACGATTTAAACCTAATAATACTTTTACAGGCGTGCGAGTGCAATTATTTAAAGAAGATTTTGCAAGGTATTGCTTTTTTTAAATTTTTTGCGTTTGCCGGGCGCTGATAATCCCTAGGTTTTGCGCCGATCCAGCGACTGACTGAAGATAGACCGATTATCATCGCGAGGGTTTCTCTGGGCGCTCAGCAATGGAAATATCATTTAGAAAACAAATCGAACAGTTGCGGCTGGGTGAGGGGGACGAATTCCACGGCGAGGGCATCCTTGCGATTACCAAGGCCTTGCTGCAGTCAGGCGTGAGCTATATCGGCGGGTATCAGGGTGCGCCGGTCTCGCATTTGCTCGATGTGATGGTGCAGGCGAGGGAGCTGGTGGCCGAGCTGGGCGTGCAGGTCGAGGCTTGCTCGAATGAAGCCTCGGCGGCGGCGATGCTGGGTGCTTCGATTCATTACCCGGTGCGCGGCGCGGTGACCTGGAAATCCATCGTCGGCACCAATGTCGCCGCGGACGCGCTGGCCAATCTTGCGTCGCCCGGTGTCACGGGCGGCGTGCTGATGGTGATTGGCGAAGACTACGGCGAGGGGGCTTCTGTGGTGCAGGAGCGCACACATGCCTACGCGATGAAATCCACCTTGCTGCTATTTGATCCCCGGCCTGAGCTGCCCGTCATGGTCGATATGGTCGAGCATGCGTTTGCGTTGTCCGAGGCATCGAATATGCCGGCGATGATGGAACTGCGCATACGCGCTTGTCATGTGCGCGGCAGTTTCATGTGCAAGGATAACCGTCAACCCACTGTGTCAGCGTTGTCGCCACTGGTCGAGCCTGCGCACTTTAATTACGCCAAGCTGGCGCACCCGCCCGTCACTTTTGGTCATGAAAAATTGAAAGTTGAGCAGCGACTGCCTGCTGCCCGACAATACATTCTCGAGCACCAGCTGAATGAGCTGCACCCGGGTCGTCATGCGCAAGTCGGCATCATCGTACAAGGTGGTCTCAGCAGCGCGCTGCTGCGCGCGCTGCAGCATTTCAAATTGGCCGATGTATTCGGTGACAGCGAGATTCCGCTGCTGGTGCTGAATGTGACCTACCCGCTGGTGCCGGAACAGATTGCACAATTCGCGCGTGGCAAACAGGCCGTGCTCGTGATGGAAGAGGGCTCGCCCGAGTACATCGAACTCGAGATCTCGGCCACACTGCGACGGGAGGGCATCGATACGCAGTTACATGGCAAGGATATGCTGCCGGCGACAGGCGAATTGACGCCCGAGGTCATGATGCGCGGGCTGCTGGCTTTTTTTGCTCGGCACTTGCCGGCACATGGCGTGGAGTCGGTGCAGTCCATGATGGATTCGGCCAGCGCGCGACGTCAGCAGCTCGCCACAACACTGGATGCCACATTGCCCGCGCGACCGCCGGGCTTTTGCATAGGCTGTCCCGAACGGCCCGTGTTCTCTGCGCTGAAGCTCGCGCAGCAAGACGTCGGCAAGGTGCACATCGCGGCCGATATCGGTTGCCATTCCTTCGCGACCTTCGAGCCTTTCTCATTGGGTCATTCCATCCTGGGCTATGGCATGAGCCTCGCCAGCCGCGCAGGCGTGTCACCCGTCATGCAGCGTCGCGTGCTGTCCATCATGGGCGATGGCGGCTTCTGGCATAACGGTTTGCTGACCGGTGTACAGTCGGCCTTGTTCAACGGCGATGATGCGGTGCTATTGATCTTCAAGAATGGTTATACCTCGGCGACCGGTACGCAGGACATCATCTCCACGCCGGACCAATCATCAAAATCACAAGCAACCAACAAGCTGGCCAGTCTTACCGCGAGCAACCACACGATAGAAAAGACGCTGTCCGGGTTGGGCGTGCAGTGGATGCGCGTTGTGCACGCTTATCGCGTCGCCGCCATGCGTGATGTGCTGAAAGAAGCCTTGACCACGGAGTTCAGCGGACTCAAGGTCATCATCGCCGAGGGCGAATGCCAGCTCGAGCGTCAACGTCGAGTTCGTCCCTGGCTGGAATCGCTGCGTGCTGCCGGGCAGCGCGTGGTGCGCGTGAAGTACGGTGTCGATGAGGATGTCTGCAACGGAGACCACGCCTGCATTCGGTTGTCAGGATGCCCGACACTGACCCTGAAAGATAATCCCGATCCGCTCAAAGTCGATCCGGTCGCGACCGTCATCGATGGCTGTGTCGGCTGTGGTCTGTGCGGTGAGAATGCGCACGCCGCGACCTTATGCCCCAGCTTCTACCGGGCCGAGATCATTCACAACCCGCGCTGGCATGAGCGTCTCGCCGATAGCGTGCGGCAGATCGTTCTGCGCTGGCTGCAACCTGCATGAATCCCCTGATGAGCGCATCTGCCAATCAAGCATCCATCGACTCATCACGTCCGATCTCGGTGCTGATCTGCGCGCTGGGTGGCGAGGGAGGTGGCGTGCTGGCTGACTGGCTGGTGGATGCCGCGCGTGAGTCAGGTTTTCCGGCACAGGCGACTTCCATACCGGGTGTTGCGCAGCGTACCGGAGCGACCACCTATTTTTTCGAGATGCTGCCCGTTCCGATGAACAGGCTCAACGGCCGTCGCCCGGTGTTCAGCCTGAACGCGATCCCGGGTGCGCTGGATGCCGTCGTGTCTTCCGAGCTGCTGGAGTCGGCACGTTGCGCGAGCAATGGCTTGCCATCGCCAGATCGTACCGTGTTCATTTCATCCACGTCGAGAACCTTCACCACCACCGAGCGTAGCGTGCCCGGCGATGGCCGGCTCGACAGTGCCGCGCTGCTCTCGCTGATACAAGCCGTCAGCCGCGAGCATCATGTGCTCGATATGCAGCGCATCGCACAAGAACAAGGCACGGTGGTCAGTGCGGTCATGTTCGGTGCGCTGGCCGGCAGCGGCGTGTTGCCATTTGATCAGGCCTTGTGTCTGACAGTGATCGCACAATCTGGTCGCGGCGCCGAGGCCAGCCAGCAAGGTTTCAATGCGGCCTGGCGTATCGTGCAGCAGGCGCGCGCAGCAAATGCTGTCATCGCCGCACAGCTCGCCGACGCAGTGAACCCCGGTTCTCTGAGTGCGGGACTGGACATGTTTCCGGTCGCGGTGCGTGAGCGGCTGTCCCTGGGCGTTGCGCGCCTCACGGAGTACCAGAGCACCGCCTATGCGACGAAATATCTTGAGCGCATGCAGCGCGTGGTCAGCGCCGAGCAACAGAGCGATACGCAAGCGTCGCAGTCTTATCAGCTCAGCCGCGAAATGGCGCGCTGGTTGGCACTGTGGATGAGCTATGACGATATCGCCCGTGTCGCCAGTCTCAAAAGCCGCGCATCACGAATGGAACGCGTCCGGCGCGAGGTGAAGGCAGACGACAGTGAGGTGATCGCCGTATATGATCACTTCAAGCCTGGCATCGCAGAAATCGCAGCGATGCTGCCGCCGGCGCTGGCGACCCGCTTACGCGACTGGGACAGGCAGCGCGTCGCCGAGGGCAAAGCGAGCTGGTCCATGCCCGTCAAACTAGCGTCGCATACCGTACTTGGTACCCTCCTGCTGCGATGCCTGGCAGCGACCCGCTACCTGCGACCATTCAGCAGCCGCTATGCCGATGAGCAGCGGCTGATCGATGAGTGGCTATCAGCTGTCACTGAAGGAGCGGCGCAGGATTGGCAGCTGGGCTTTGAGCTCAGCCTGTGCGGTCGGCTAATCAAAGGGTATGGTGATACCAACGATCGCGGTCGCGACAATGTGCTGCACATCTTGCGTCATCTCGCGCGTCATCCGGTAAGCGCCGCAGAGCGTGTCGAGGCCATACGCCGTGCGCGCGAGGCCGCGTTGTCGGACGAGGCGGGCAGCGGGCTGGATCGCGTGCTCGCCGAATTCGGTGCGCCGCCGAGGCCCGTCAAAGTCCAGCCTATTCAATGGGTGCGCCGAGAGCGAACTTCTACCGAAAGCACGTGATGAACAAGACCGTTATTTATACCGTTCGCGTCGAGTTCGGTGATTGCGACCCGGCGCGTATCGTGTGGTTTCCGAATTTTTTCCGCTGGATCGATGCCGCGTCCCGGCACTTCTTCATCGAATGTGGCGTTCCACCGTGGCATGAGACAGAGAAATCCATCGGACTGATCGGTACGCCACTCGTGGATACGCAAGCGAGCTTTGTCCGCACGGCCAGCTACGGCGATGAACTGCAGATCCATGTCAGTATCAGCGAGTGGCGCCGCAAAAGCTTTGTGCAGAGCTACCGCGTGCTGCGCGGTGAAGAAGAGATCATGCACTGCCATGAGGTGCGGATCTTCGCCGCAGCCAAAGAGGGCGGCGGGATTCGCGCGCTGCCGATACCAGAAGACATACGCGCGCTGTGCAGCTGATTGAAGCTTCCGAGATCACATGCCCAGCGGACTGACGCCAATCAGCAGCGCATGTAGCCATCTCACGAACACGAACCACACAAGCGTTCCGATGGCCAGCGTGCCGAAGCTGCCCAGCAGAGTACCGGGCGGGTAACTGACGTCGTTCTCGCGGTCGCGGCGTCGCGATGCACGAAAATCCAGCACCGCCCAGATCAGGAAGCTGCCGAACAGCAGCACATCAGCGAGATTGCCATTGGCCAGCAGATGCGCGAGCGCCCAGATTTTTACGCCTGCGACCATTGGGTGGCCAATGCGTGCCTTGATCGCATTGCGCGGCACATAGGCAGCGGTCAGCAGGATGAAGGCCAGCAGGTTCAGCAACAGCGACAGATGCCGCGTCCAAAGGGGCGGCTCCCAAAGCGGTACGGGCATCAGTCTGAGCTGACCGTAGCCGATCACGATCAGCGCGAAGCCTGCGATGGAGACCACGGTGATCAGCCCTTTCCAGGGCTTCTCGCCAAGGCGTTCCAGCATCGCGCTGCGCCAGCCATCGGCAAAGATGCGTGTCGAATGCGCGGCCAGGAAAAGTACAAGTCCGGCGATCAGTAAGGGCATGAGATGCTCCCGCAGGTAAGGTGAGTCCCCTGAGTGTATCCCATCGTTTGCGGGTGCCTCAGAGTGCCGTCGGGTGCCGTCGGGTGCCTCATGGTGCAGCAGTGCTTCGCAGCGCAACTCGGGTACCATCATCATCAGTACTGATACCCGGAGAGTGCCTGATGCAAACTACCCCTGTACCGATGCGGCAGATTGTCGCCGCAGTGATTGGCAATGCGCTGGAGTGGTACGACTTTGTCGTCTACGGCTTCCTCACCGTGATCATCTCGCGGCTGTTTTTCCCTGCCGACAGCGAATATGCGTCGCTGCTGCTAGCGATGGCCACGTTCGGCGTAGGTTTTTTCATGCGTCCGGTCGGCGGTATCTTGATCGGCATGTACGCCGATCGTCGTGGTCGCAAGGCGGCGCTGCAGCTGATCATTCTGCTGATGACCCTATCCATCGCCATGATCGCCTTTGCGCCCACCTATGCCGCTGTGGGTGTCGCGGCACCAGTGCTGATTGTTGTCGCTCGGCTGCTGCAAGGCCTCGCCACGGGCGGCGAGTTCGCCAGTGCGACATCCTTTCTTGTCGAGAGCGCGCCGGCCGGCAAGCGCGGCTTCTACGGATCTTTGCAGATGGTCGGCCAGAGTCTCGCGGCGCTCGCCGGCGCAGGTGCGGGCATGTTGATTACCCAGGGTCTCACGCCTGAACAGGTCGACAGCTGGGGCTGGCGCTTGCCCTTTGTGTTTGGTTTGCTGATCGGACCGGTCGGACTCTACATACGCCGCCACCTGAACGAGACCGAAGCCTTTATCACCGCCAGCGAGCAGCAGGTGGAGCGCGTCGGTCTGCGGCAGCTGTGGCGCGAGCACAAGCACAGCGTGATGGCCTGCTTTTGCCTGGTCGTGGCCGGTACCATCATGTATTACGTGGTGCTGATCTACATGCCCACCTATGCAAAGACGCAGCTGCAGATACCGCTGGGTGATGCCTTTCTCGCGCAGGTGGCCGGGTTGACTTGTCTGACACTGATCACGCCCTTGTTTGGCATGCTCAGCGATCGCGTCGGCCGTCGTCCAGTGCTGATGGCCGCGATGCTGTGCTACCTGATTCTCCCGTACCCGTTGCTGAGTTGGCTGCTCGCCGAGCCCACGCTGGCGCGGCTGGCGGCGATGCAAGTGGTGCTGTGCACAGCGGTGGCGATGTCTTTCGGGCCGGTGTCGACCGCACTGGCCGAGCAGTTCCCGGTTCACCTGCGCTCGACCGGGCTCGCGCTGGCCTACAACTTTGCCGTGATGCTCTTCGGTGGCTTTGCTCAGCTGATCGTCACCTGGCTGATACGCGAGACGGGCACGCCGCTGGCGCCGGCGTTTTATGTGATGTTTGGCGCGTGTGCCGGGATGGTTGGGGCGTGGTTCATTGTGGATCGGTATAACGAGGAAGAGTTGCACTGAGGCTAACTTCTCTTGATCATTCGTGTACCTATACCTGTACCTGTACCGAAAAATGTACTATAGTGACGTACCATTAAACGTACGTTGTTGGGAGTGAATTATGGCAACCATTACCGCCACTGAGGCCAGGAGTAAGCTGTTTCGGCTTATTGACGAAGCGGCTGAATCGCACCAGCCGGTACTCATTTCTGGAAAGAGAAATTCAGCAGTTCTCGTGTCACACGAGGACTGGGCGGCGATTCAGGAGACGCTATATCTGCTCTCTATTCCGGGTATGCGCGAATCCATCCGCAAAGGCATGCAAACCCCATTGGAAAAAACCAGCAGTAAACTGACGTGGTGAAGTGGACACTTTATTTCACCAAGCAGGCTCAGAAAGATGCCAAAAAGCTTAAAGCTGCTGGCTTGAAGCCTCAAGCAGAGACACTGCTGACGATTTTGCAGTCAGATCCCTTCAAAAATCCTCCGCGCTATGAGGCCCTGATCGGTGACCTGTCTGGCGCGTATTCAAGGCGCATCAATATCCAACACCGTCTGGTTTATCAGGTCTTAAAAAAAGACAAAGCAATAAAGATTCTTCGGATGTGGTCTCATTACGAATAAAGTTTTGGGAGAAAACATGAGCACCGCCCCCAGCGCAGAAGAACAATTCGATGAAAAGGCATCACAGCAGCTCGAAGCCGTTTACCTGACCCCTGATGTGATTGAGCAGCGCGAGCGCGTGCTGGCGCTGCTCGCGCCACGTGCTGGCGAGCACGCTCTGGATATTGGTTGCGGGCCGGGGCTGACGACAGCAGGGCTAGCGCATGCTGTCGGATCCTCTGGTTCGGTGTTGGGCATCGACATTGCACAGCCGATGCTGACGATGGCTGCGCGCCGTTGCGCGAGCTTGCCGCAGGTACGCTTTGATCGCTGCGATGTGAATGCGCTGTCGGCAGCCGACGAGCGCTTTGACGTCGCGCTCGCCTCCCAGGTTTATGAATACGTCGACGATATCGACGCTGCACTGACAGAGCTGGCGCGCGTGATCCGCCCCGGCGGCAGGGGAGTGCTGGTCGATACCGACTGGGAATCTGCTGTCTGGGCCAGTAGCGATGAGACGCGCATGCGCCGGGTGCTGGAAACATGGAATGAGCACATACCGCATCCGCAATTGCCACGCACGCTAAAACGCCGGATGGAGGCGGCCGGTTTCCGCCATGTGCATGTCGCAGTCGTGCCCTTGCTGAATCTGGTGTACGACCCCGCGACCTACAGCGTGGGCATGATGACGCTGATCGGCAATTTTGCAGCGGGTCGCAACGGGCTGTCTGCGGCGGATATCGCTGCCTGGCGCGAGGATGCCAGGCACATGGGTGATCGAGGGGAGTATTTCTTCAGCCTGAACCGCTATGTGTTCATGGCAGAGCGCGGCTGATAAGGTCGGTCTTATCGCGCCGGGTGCGCGCCCGGTGCACGATCAGTGCACGATTAGTGCCCGAACAGTGCACGGTTGTTCTTCACCGCGATCGAGTGGAAGTAGGGCTCGAATTCCTTCTCGTCGAAGCCAAACTCTTGCATGAATTTCTCGAACAAGGCGATTTCCTGCGGTAGCGGGTCGCCATTGGCTAGTATCGCGTCATAGAGGTTCACCAGCACCGACAAACGCTGCTCCTTGTCCAAGATCTGCTGGCAGTTTGAGAGAAAGCCCTCGGCATCCTGAAATTTTGTGTAGCGCGTTGCGATCTCCAGCAAATCGCGATCATTTCGCAAAGCCGTGACCAGCCGGCTGATTTCGTGAGGCTCAATCTTGCCATCGGCATTGACCATGTAGATCATTGCCGCCGCAAAGGCGATTTTTGGTGTCAGTTTGGGCGCCTCACCAAAATATTCGGTCAGCTTCTCTCCGCAGTGCATGCAGAAATCGGCATTGGCGCTATGACCCTCGGTCATGCAGCTGTGGCAGGTACGAGTCGTCGATTCGGTCAGGGTTTTTTTGACGGCCTGCTGCGCGATCATCTCGGCAGACACGATACCGGTCGGTACCGCGAGAATCCCCCAGCCGAACATCATCATCACCGAGGCAATGAAGCGTCCGATATCCGTCTTCGGTGTGATATCCCCAAAGCCCACCGTTGTCACAGTGGAGATCGCCCAGTAGATCGAGGTCGGTACGCTGGTAAAACCATTTTCCGGACCTTCGGCCACATACAGTGCCGTGCCGAGGATGACCACCAGCGTCATGATGATCGACAGGAAGACGCCGATCTTGCGGCGGCTGTCGGCGACTGCCAGCAGCAGCCACTGATATTCCTCCACATAGCCCGACATCTTCAGGATCCGGAAAATCCGCAAAAGCCGCAGTATGCGCACATCGAGCAGCACATAGGCCTCGGGGATGAACAGCGCAACAAAGCTCGGCAGGATCGACAACAGATCGATCACGCCGAGGAAGCTTTTCATATATCGCCAGGGATTCGGGCTACAGGCGATGCGAGCGAGATACTCGAGCGTGAACACGATCGTGAAGAACCACTCGACCGCCCCCAGCCATTCGTTGTGGGCCTCATGAATCGACTGCACGCTGTCGAGCATGATCACCAGGAGGCTGATGACGATCGCCCACACCAGCAACAGGTCAAAGCGTTTGCCTGCGACGGTGTCCGCCTCAAAAATGACGTTGTACCACCTCAGGCGCCAGCCTGAGAGCATCCGAGGGATGTGGGTGTGGGTATCGGAAGCCATGGCGCTGCGACGGGTTTAGTCCGCTGCGGCTGGCGTATCGCTGGTTTTGCTGCCGGCGCTACGCTGAAGCCACCATCCGGCAACCACGACTAGCAGTGCGCCCAGGGTGCCGGTCAGGCTCAGGTGCACGCCAAGATCATGCAGACTCAGCAGGTCCATCGGCAACAGGCGCTCCGCTTCGGCATGCACCACGATGTCTTTCGAGATCATCGACCCACCCAGATAACCGAGCAGGGCAGCACCCATCGTGATGACCGAGGGCACGCGGTGCATGACCTTCAGGATCACCGAACTGCCCCAGATGACCACTGGGATACTGACCATGATGCCGAAGGCCACCAGCCACATCTTGTGATCGGCGTGGGCCTGCTCGGCAGCTGCAGCCACGGCGATCACGTTGTCGATACTCATCACCAGATCGGCAATGATGACGGTCTTGATGGCGGTCATCAGGCGATCGCCGCCATCGATCTCCTCGTCGCCTTCGTCCTCACCGACCAGGAGCTTCACACCGATCCACAGCAGCAGCAGGCCGCCGATCAGTTTGAGGTAAGGAAGGTTGAGCAGAGTGACTGCAAACGCGATCAGCACGACGCGGGCAACAATCGCGCCGATAGCACCACCCACAATACCTTTCATCCGCAGGTTTTCCGGCAGGTGACGGCAGGCCAGCGCGATCACAATCGCATTGTCACCGCCGAGCAGGATATCGATCAGGATGATTTGTCCCACCACCATCCAGTTCAGTTGCTGGAAAAATTCAATCATGTGGCTCCCCCTTCGGTGCTGACTCTCGCTGGCCAGCTGGTTTATCGGCGTTCTTCTGCCAAATTATTGTTTTATCGGTGATCTGCACCAGCTCAGGCGGCGAATCGCTGCTGCGACTGCTGCTCCTGGCGCATTCTTTCTTCACGAACCTGTCTGGCGATCGCCTCGACCCGCTCATCGCTCATGCCAAATTGCTTTTTCATTATCTCGAGCTGTCTCTGCTCTTCTTCGGTCACGACACCATCGGCGAGCGCCTCGCGGATCTGGGTTTCATACAGTATCTCGCGGCGCTCGACTTGGGTAGTGTAGGCCGTCGCCACCACACCGGTGAGAATCGCGGCGAGTGCGATGGCTAGCACCTGGGTCATCACAACGAGCAATACGCCGAATGCCGACAGCGGGTCGACATTGCCCCAGCCCGAGATAATGGTGAGCAGATACCACTTCATCGTCGCAGGGATCGACGGGAAGACCTCAGGCTGCAGGTGGCCCTCGGCGATGTAGATCAGGGATGAGCACAGCAGGCAAGAGATCAGCAACAGGAACAGCGCCGATGTGAACGAATCACGCTCGGTACGTACTGCTTCGACCAGGTCGCTCAGTGCGCTGTTGTAGCGCGAGAGCTTGAAAATACGCATCAGCCTGAACAGTCGCAGGAAGCGCAGATCGAGGCCCGGGAACAGCAGTTGCAGATAAAAAGGCAAGGTACCGAAGAAATCAATAAAGCCGTAAAAGCTAAATATGTATTCTTTGCGTCCGCGCCAGGAGCCGCCGTTCTCGGCTTGGTATTTCACGCCATACGACCAGACTCGCAAGATGTATTCGGCGGTGAACACCATCACGCTAGCGACATCGAACACATGGAAATACGTCGCATAAGCCTCGTGAAGCTCATGAACCGATTCGAGAATGATCGCCAGCACATTCAGCACCACGACTGAGGCAATGAAAATCTCGCAATAGCGGGCGGCCTTGTTGTGTACCGAACCTTCAAGAAGGTCGTAAACGCGGGTCTGCAGTGATTTCATGAATAATAATTAATACCGGATCTGACCGGCCTCGGATCATGGTGGCGAGTCTGATCAAAAAGCTTTGATGACTGATCGTTGTTTTGGTTTTGCCAAAGGCTCCCCGACAAAGCAAAGCGGCAACAAACCGCAATTATATCGTTGCAGGCAAGGGAATCACTCCAAAGTTTTGCCGATCTTGAAATAAATCCTCGATAATTCAGTGGCAAGGCACTTCTTTTTTTATTTTGATAATTTAAGGATCGAGAAATCCGGCTCGAGTGATTGCCAATCCTGAATTTGTACGGATACACTCATCCCGAATTTTCGCGTTCAGCCATAGCTGCCGGGCCCTTTCAATGACTTTTTTCTCTCGCCGCTGACAGCGGCCGAACTCCATGCACGCAGACCCCTCAACGCCGGCGGTGATCAGCTTTCGCCGGCGGCTGTATGAATTGCTGCTCGACGAGCGCTCGGAATCCGGCGCGCGCGCATCGATCAATCGATTCATCCTGATCCTGATCTTGCTGAACCTGTTCGCGCTGCTGCTCGAATCGGCACCGGCCATTTATGCCGAGCATCGTGATGCGTTTCATGCGTTCGACATGTTCTCGGTGGCGATCTTCACCATCGAATATCTGCTGCGCCTGTATCTGGCGCCGGAAGATCCGGAGTTCGCATCCCGAGGTTCACCACGGCTGGCCTATGTCACGAGCTGGCTGGGCATCATCGATCTGCTGGCCATACTTCCTTTCTTCGTTGGCCTGTTGCTGGCACTCGATACCCGTGTGTTGCGGGTACTGCGGATGCTGAGGATACTCAAGATCACCCAGGTCTTCATCGAAGGCGGGCGCGAGTTCGTGAAGCTCAACCGTGGTCGCACCCTGCGCCAGAAAGTGCACGCGCTGCTGTTCCCCAGTGAGTATGGTGGTCGGCTTAACGAGGCGATCGAGCTGTTCCTGATTTTCTGGATCGTGGCTTCGGTGCTGTCGATTGTGCTGGAATCTGTCGAGAGCATCAATGTGCACTTCGCGCAGCACTTTGCCATGCTCGACGTGATTTCTTTTGGGGTGTTCGCCATCGAGTACGCGCTGCGCGTGTATGCCTATCCGGAGCAACATCCCGAGCAAGGTTCCCTGATGGAGCGCTGGCGATTCTTCAAATCGCCTTCCGGGTTACTGGATCTCGCAGCCATTCTGCCGTTCATGCTCGAGCTGGTGTTTGGTGGCACGCTGGATCTGCGTTTCCTGCGTATCGTTCGTATGGTGCGGTTGCTGAAGCTTGGCCGCTACTCCAGCGCCAGCGACACCATGTTCGCCGTGATTCGCAAGGAAATCCCCGTGCTGATGGCTGCGATGTTCATGATCGCGCTGCTGGTATTCATGATGGCGGCCTTTGGCTATCTGCTCGAGCGTGATGCCCAGCCAGACAAGTTTGAGAACATACCGCAATCGATCTACTGGGCCGTGATCACGCTAGCGTCGGTCGGGTATGGAGACATTTCGCCCGTGACGCCCGGCGGGCGAGTGATTACGGTCATCCTGTCCCTGGTCGGCATCGGTATCTTTGCCATACCGGCCGCGATCATGGCCTCCGGTTTTACCGATCAGCTGCGAACCAACCGCGAGCGACTCAAGAGTGAGCTACTGGCGATGGCGCGCGCGATGGATTTCACCGATCAGGCGCGGGAAGAGTTCATCGCCAACGCCA
>Ga0129333_10002087_pt1 | contig 18498 bp, 12 predicted proteins | sample CPB6_08_DNA_FD_94474 | JGI IMG/M metagenome (GOLD analysis project Ga0129333, IMG submission 94474) | Freshwater to marine salinity gradient microbial communities from Chesapeake Bay, USA - CPBay_Sum_0.6_0.8_DNA | ecosystem: Environmental > Aquatic > Marine > Coastal | place: USA: Chesapeake...
AGGGGTGTCTCCCTTCGGGATTGAAATCTCTACGGGCTGTTCACTGACCACTTCCCACGCTTCACTGCACCACTTCCCTCCTCCCGTAACGGAAGAGCCGTGGTAATATACTTAACAAAAGTTAAAAAAGGCAGAGATTACTAAGGTGGAGTTAGACCAACTCGATCAGATGCGAGTCTACGATCGCGCTCAAATTGCCCAATACTACCGTCGCCGCCCTTGGCAGGTGGTGGCACGGGCGGTTAGCATCTTTTGGAATTTTGCAGGGTTTCTGTTAGGGCTGTTCTGGGATCAGCTTTTTCGCCAGCAAGAGCGCAATCGTCTACGCCGAGCGATTCAGTTTCGGGAGTTGTTGACCCATCTGGGCCCTACGTTTATTAAGGTCGGTCAGGCTCTGTCTACTCGGCCCGATCTAATGCAGAAGGATTTTTTAGAAGAACTAACGAAACTTCAGGATCGTCTGCCGCCTTTTGCCAATGCGGTTGCCTTTGAAATTATTGAACGGGAACTCGATCGCGCCCCGGATGAAATTTTTCGGAGTATTTCCCCTGACCCGATCGCAGCAGCAAGTTTAGGGCAGGTTTATAAAGCTCAACTCCGCAGCGGGGAAACCGTAGCGGTTAAGGTTCAGCGACCGGGTTTAGCCAGTCGGTTAACCTTAGATATTTTTCTGATTCGTTGGATTTGCAGTTGGGTCAGTCCCTATTTGCCCCTGAATTTAGGCCATGATTTAACCCTGATTGTGGATGAATTTGGGACAAAGCTCTTTGAAGAAATTGATTATTTGCAAGAGGGACGTAATGCTGAACAGTTTGCGAGTAACTTTCAGCACTGTGACTATGTGAAAATTCCCACCATTTATTGGCGTTACACGTCTCGGCGGGTTCTCACTTTAGAATGGATTGAAGGCTATAAGTTAACGGGATCTAATGAATTTATTGAAGCGGATATGGATCGTTCCGCTGTGATTCGCATTGGTGTGATCTCCGGGCTTCAGCAACTGTTAGAATTTGGGTTTTTCCATGCGGATCCCCATCCGGGTAACCTGTTTGCTCTGCCTGGCGATTTGGAAACGGGCATTCCCGATCGTATGGCCTATATTGATTTTGGCATGATGGATCAACTGGAGCAAAACACGAAGGAAACTTTAGTGGATGCGGTGGTTCATTTAATTAATAAGGACTATGAGGATTTAGCGGAAGATTTTATTAAGCTGGGTTTTCTCGCTCCGGGTACGGATATTTCTCCGATCGTTCCGGCTTTGGAGCAGGTTCTAGGGGATATTTTAGGGCAGAAGGTTTCAGAATTTAACTTTAAGACGATTACGGATAGTTTTTCTGAATTGATGTATGACTATCCCTTCCGGGTTCCGGCGAAATTCGCTTTAATTATTCGCTCGATCGTCACTCAGGAAGGATTAGCCTTGAGTATCAATCCTGATTTTAAGATTGTGGATATTGCCTATCCTTATGTGGCTCGTCGTCTCCTGACGGGGGAAACGCCAGAACTCCGGCGACGACTCCTAGAAGTGCTGTTTAAGGATGGTAAATTCCGCTGGGATCGCCTGGAAAATATGCTCAAAATTGCCCGAACCGATGCGGATTTTGATCTCTTTCCCACTGCCCAATTAGGCATTCAATATTTATTCTCAGAAGAAGGGGACTATCTACGCCGACAACTTTTATTGGCCCTCATTGAAGACGATCGTTTACACGCTCCAGAAGTGCAGCGGCTCTGGGATTTAATTAAGGACGATCTCCAACCGGAACGAATTTTGAGTTCTGCCTGGGATGCTTTTACTGAGTTTTCTCAAATGCAAGCCGCAAATTTCTTTCCAACCTTTTTACCGAGTCGCTAATCAAAGAAAATCCGGTCGGTGGGTTTCACAGTGTTCTAAAACTGCTTCCAAGGCTGGCCATTGCTGGGTTTCCACCTGTTGAATGAAGCGGTCTAAAACTTGACGGTAGGCATAGAGGCTGTAGAGGAGGGCTGTGGAGTTATATTCCGCCATGAGCCGCCCCAGTTCGGGTACGCCGCCCCCCACTCGACTGGTGTCCCGAAAGCCGGAACTGGCTAAGTTTTGGGCGAGGTGTAAGACGGCGGGATCTGTTTCCTGAAAACAGGACTCAATCAGGCTGGCACTGACCATCACTGGCAAATGGGAAATCCAGGCTACCGCCCGATCGTGTTGTTCGGGGCTACAGGTGTAATAGCGGGCTTGGAGTTGGTCAATGAGGTGGCGCAGGGTTTCGATCGCTTTGGGGGGAGTGGTGGCGGTGGGGGTGAGCACGTAGGGATTGTTGGCAAAAAGTCCCCGTTGAGCCACGTCTATGCCCCGTTCTGCCTTACCCGCCATTGGATGGCCGCCAATAAAGTTGGGACAATGGGGTTCTAGGGCTTCGACGATCGTGGTTTTGGCGGATCCCACATCCGTGACGATCGTTTCCTCTTTGAGATCAGGAACGATCGCTAGGGCCGTTTTGACCAACACATTTAACGGGGTACAGAGAAAAATGACCTCACAATCTTGAACCGCTTTGAGATCAACACTGGCTTCATCCACAACCCCCAAAGCCAGGGAACGATCGCAGGTGTGAGGTTGCCGACTGACCCCCACTACAAAGTGCCCTTGATCTCGAAAATCTAACCCCAAGGAACCGCCAATGAGTCCTAAGCCAACAATGCCAATTCGCACAATAGTTCCTCGTTGTTTATCAGGTGTTTATCAACTATGTTAATGATTTCATTGCCCCATAGATTGTCAGCATCAATGGTCTAAATATTGTCAGACCTTAGGACGGCAATGCAGGATCTAAACGGGGGTTTTCCCGTTTCAAAAAGAGGAGGGAAATCACTATGCCAATAATGGCTAAACCCGCCATGGGATAAAACACATAATTGTAGCTGCCCAGTACATCTCGAATGCGTCCCGTGACTAAGGTTCCCAGTAAAGCGCCAACGCCATAGGCGGTAAAGACAATACCATAGTTTTGGGCGTAGTGATCGGGGTTAAAAAAGCGCAGGGTGAGGGTAGGAGCCATCGCTAACCATCCCCCTAAACAAAACCAAAAGAGGCAAAACGCCGTGAGGTAGGTGATCACCTGCCCAGCTTGGGCACGGCTCATTAAAATGCAGGCAATTAAAATTAAGGTATAGGAGAAAACAGCAATATACTGGGGCTTAAATCGATCGCTTAACCACCCAAAAAGGGGACGGCTTACGCCATTAAATACCGCAAATAAAGACACACTACTAGCCGCCGTGGTGGGGCTAATGTGAATAATTTCCTGTCCCACAGGGCTAGAAATACCGATGGCACTGAGTCCCACTAAGGTACCAATACCATAGCAAAACCACAGTGCATAAAACGATCGGGTTTTGAAGAGATTTTCAGGATAGGGAAGGGCAGAAACAGCCTGAGTTGTGGCGGTCTTTTTTTGGGGATGCCATCCCTGGGGAGGCAGCTTTAGGGTCAGTGAAATGGCGAGGATAATGACCATAAAGGCCATGCCCAATAGCCGTAACGTGGGGCGTACCGTATAGGTTGTAATCAGTTGATTGGCCAAGGGGGCCGTAATTAAAGGAGATAAGCCAAAACCCACGATCGTGAGGCCCACTGCTAGACCTTTTTGATCGGGAAACCAACGGGAAGCAACCACCATGGGCACGCCGTAAACAATTCCAACCCCAATGCCTGCAATCAAACCATAGGTCAAGATTAATGCCCCAATTTCGGTGGCAAAACTGGAGAGAATATAACCTAAGCCCACAACGATTCCCCCGATCGCGGCGGTAATACGAGTACCCAGGCGGGGAATATAAAAACCGGCCACGGGCATGGTGGCGGCATAGAAAAATAAGGCACAGGTATAGGGCAAAAGACTTTGAGTGGCACTGAGCCCCAATTCATTCTGTAACGGGGTTCTAAAAATACTCCAGGAGTAGACCGTACCCAGACAGAGTAAAACTAACATTCCTAAGGGAATGAGGAACCATCGGCCTTGCTCTGCGGGCCATCCCAAAACTTTAACGGGAGATGCAGAAGAAGTTTCTACCTTCATAATCATCTAAAATCAATAGCCACATCATCAGGGGTGGTTCAGTTTAGACTAAAGCCAGCTTAAGAACTGTAGGCTATGCTGCTGTCAGCAAAAGCAGAGGAGAAAAGGGGAATCCATATTGCTTAAGTTCATTCCCCTAGGCCAATTCCCCTAAGCTAAAATCCTAAGCGGATTGGGAGGGGGTGGGGGTGGGATTGGCGGCTAGGCGCTCCCGATCGAGACGACGCTTACGGGCATAAAACTGAATGCCTACCCCCATTAACAACACGGAAGCCGCAATGACCCAAACGCTACCATTGGTGGGCAAGCTTCTTTGGAAAACCACTAACATCACCGCTACTAACAGGAAAACAGTGGGAATTTCATTCATGACGCGGAGTTGTTGGCTGCCCCAAGGACAGGTTCCGGCTTCCAGTTGTTTGAGCAAACGCCCACAATAAAAGTGATAGCCCAATAACAAAAAGACTACACCTAATTTCACATGCATCCAAGGCTCATGCAAAACCTCCGGCTCTACGGTGAGCAACCCAATGGCCATGGCCACCGTGACCATCATGCCGGGGGTGGTAATAATGTTGTATAGGCGTTTCTCCATTAGCAAATACTGCTCTTGAAGAATGCTTCGGGCGGGTTCAGGACGATCGTTGGCTTCGACGTGGTAAATGTAGAGCCGCACTAGGTAAAATAAGCCCGCAAACCAAACCACTACCCCAATAATGTGGAACGCTTTATACCAAAAGTAAGCCATTCTAAGTCCTCTTTAGCCACAGTTGAAAATCATTTACTATTATTAAGGGGAATAAATTCGAGTTTTGAACGATCGTTGGGACTATTAACATAAATTAACCATCGGGGCATTCACCATCGGGGCATGAACCCAACTTTCACGATCCTGAGGCGGCATGGTGACGCTCCCGGAGTTTGAGCAGAATTTCGCTGTGAATTTCCTTACTGATGGGATACAAGTAGGCAAAAACCATGCCGATCGCCAGCAGGACGGTAGGCATGGGGCCAATCACAAATCGAATGACCCACAGGGCAGACTCCGGCTGTACGGGCGCTGCGCCCCCCGCTTCCGATTGCACAAAGCCCGCCCAACTGAGCCCTTGCCCCAACCCCGCCAAGGCGAGGGCTAAAGAAATTTTTTGCAGTAACACCATAAAGGAGTAGAAAATTCCTTCCCGCCGTTGGCCCGTGTTCAGTTCATCCAAATCCACCACATCCGGCAGCATAGACCAGGGCACCAAATAGCCCGTAGACACCCCACACCCCGCCACGATCGCCAGTCCATAGAGGAGCCCAATCTGACCCGGTTGCATAAAAAAGAGCCCCCCTTGGGCGATCATCCATAATCCCATGCCCAGAAAATAAACGACTTTTTTGCCGACCCGCTCACTGAGTTTGCTCCAGAGAAACAGCGTGATCATCGCGGTAGACTGAACCGCCAAAGCCACATTGGGCCAGGCGGATTCCGGCATTTGCATCCAAGACACCACAAAATAGGGAATGACGGTGGCGGTAAACTGCAACGCCATCCAGGAACAGAGATAAATGCCAATGACTAACAGAAAGGCACGATTGCTAAAGGCAATTTTGACCTGTTGCAAAAACGGAATGGGGGTTTCGGTTTCAAAGGATTGAGCACGACTTAGGGCCCTATCTTTGGTGCCCCAAATACACCAGTAAATGGGCAAAATGGCGATAATGGCACAAACCCAGCCCAGGGTAAAATATAAATCCTTAGGGTTGGGAATGATCTGGCTGGCAATACTCAACAGCAGTAAGGAAAAAATACTGCCCCCAATGGAAAAACTGAACCGAAAACTATTTAAACTCGTGCGCTCATCGTAGTCCGAGGTTAATTCCGTGGTGAGGGTGCTATAGGGCAAATTAACGATCGTAAAGGTGGTATTAAACAACAGGGACGCAAAGACATAGTAAGCAAACAACAACCCCGGACGTTCCGTGGGAATAATCCACAGGAGGAAAAACGAAATTCCCAAAGGAACCGATCCCCATAACATCCAAGGGTAGCGGCGACCCCAGCGGGCATTGCGGGTACGATCGGTTAAAATCCCCATCAATGGGTCATTAATGGCATCCCAGACCTTACCCGCCAACAACACATAACCCGCTAGGGCAGGCTTCACCCCTGCCACATTGGTAAAAAAGTACAGCAAACTGAACAGTTGCAAATTGGCCATCAAGGCGGTGCCCCAATCCCCCGCACCAAAGGCCAACTTAGTAGACAACGGGAGTTTTTCAGACGAAGCGGTCTCAGTCATAGGAAAAGCCTAGATGTGCTTGAGATTTCGCAAATTATAGTTCCTCTGTTGAGAAGGTTAGACCGCTTTTTATCGAATCGTGAGATTAGGCTTCAGATAGGGAACTTCAATCAGGGTGGCAATCTCTTTGAGTGTCGGTGTGCCCCGGTTCTTGCCCGTCAAACCGTGGGCTAAGAGTAAGCCGCACATCCCTTGGGTCTGGGTCGATCGCTGCTCCCATTTTTCCCGGGCCCGTTGATGAATAAAATCTTCGGGATCGTAATGGTTAAACAGATGTAGGGTACCGTCAGCCAACACCAAAACCCCCAGTTCAAATTTGTCCCGACCTTCCCCCCCTTCGCTGAAGGTGATACCCGCCAACCCACCGGCTGCTTCAATGTTGTCTAACAAAACCTTGAGCTTGGGGCGGGTGGTTTGAATCACTAATACCGGCAAGGTATCTCCGGCGCGATGTTGAACTTTCCATTGGTGGCGAGGGGGTTCGGTGTTCCCTAACAGGTCATAAACCTCCCAGGGAATACTGCCCATACTCACCATGGCCCCCTTGGGTACCAGTCCCTCCCGAATGGGAATCAGTTCTCCGTGGTTTGGGGCGTTGGGTAAGCCTTGTTTCATCAGTAAGGCACTGAGGGTTGATTCAAAGTCATCCCAGTCTTCATCCTCATCGTCTTCATCTTCAGAATTGCTAAAGTTCAAAATCTCTGAGGTAATTTCGGGCTCGGTACAAACCTCCACGGTGAGGGGCGATCGGAGTCGGTCTGACCCCTCCGGCAAAGATATTTTAAACTGACTGCTGAGCTTAGGAAATTGAACTTTTTTGAGGGCTTTACGATGTTTCTGAAGGAACTGTACCAATCCTTGGATGGACAAGAGCACAATCTGGGCTTCCTCTTCCCCTAGGTGATGCTGCATTCCCTCTAGGGGATGAATCGAGCCGATGCTCACATCTATATCTTCCCAGTCCAGAGAGACCGGCGGGCTAAACTGATCATCCTCCAGGTCTTCCGGTTGATTGAACATAATGTAAAAACAATCTTGACGGAAGAAGACTTCTTCGGGGTGATTACTGCTCACAACCTCTTGGCGAAACAGTTTCAGAGAGTCTAACGAACGGTAAAGGAGTACCCCAAACTCTAGACCCAGTTGCCCCAGTATAGACACATAGAGCTTGGGCTGTTCTTCTAAGTCCGGCAGGGTAATTCGCAGGATGTGATGATCCGACAAGGATTGCCAAGGGCCTAGGTTCCAGAGTCGTTCGACGGCATCATCAATGGCATCGGCATATTGAGGGGGTACGGTGGGGATCCGATGCCCCATCATTTTTTCTAGCCCACTAAAAAATTCATCAATGAGGGGGAGTTCCGGCTGATATTCCACGGTGATGTCTAAATCTTGCAACACACCCCGCAGGAAAAATTGAAATTCTCGACTCCGCACCACAATTTTTTTGGGCCGAGCCGGACGGGAAATTTGCTTGGGTGTATCTAACGGTTGTTCGATCGCCTGAAGTAAGGTTCGCACGATCGCCTCTTGCCCCACGGTGGCCGGCACCATGTCCATGGCCCGTACTACCCCATTCACCCCATCCACCCAGAGAATACAATCTCGATTTTCTTCCAAGTCCTCGATCGTTCCGCCGGGGTCTTTGAAATTGAGGGACAGACGATCGCCCTCCCACACGCTACTGGGCTGAAAAGGTAATTTAAGTAATCGGCGATAGGTGGAGCGAGGAAGCATAAAATGACACGGGTCTAATTCTCAACCGCACTGGGAAATAGTGCTAGCAAGATTTTGCACGGAAGACGGGATAAGATCAATGGTACACGGAGCAACTAGTAAACAGGTGTTGGAGAGTGTTAGAGAGGCTTGAGATGAAGACGCTGTTACAAAACTGGATCCCTAAATTCTTCTTACAGGTTACGGTTTTGAGTTTTGGGGTGCTCTGGACATTGCCCAGTCTGGGGCTCTTGATTAGTTCGTTCCGTCCAGCGGCAGCGATCGAATCTTCGGGGTGGTGGACGGTGTTCCAGCGTCCTCTGGATTTTAGCCAGTTTACCCTAGACAACTATACCCTTGTGCTGGGACGGGAGGGACTGTTACAGGCGTTTTTGAATAGTATTGTCATTGCCCTGCCCTCGACGGTCATCACCCTGACGATCGCTGCCTTTGCGGCCTATGCCCTCTCCTGGATGAGGTTTCCAGGTCGCCAGTGGTTGTTTATCGGGATTGTGGGGCTGTTGGTGGTGCCCTTACAAATGACCCTGATTCCGGTGTTGCAGTTGTATAACACCCTGGGGTTATCCGGTCTGTTTGTGGGGGTGTGGCTGGCCCATACGGGCTACGGAATGCCCCTAGGGGTTTACCTACTTCGGAATAGTATCCAAGCCCTGCCGGTGGATTTACTAGAAGCGGCGGCCCTAGATGGAGCAACCCATTGGCAAACCTTTACTCGCATTATCTTGCCCCTGTCGGTTCCCGCCCTGGCCTCCTTTGGGATCTTTCAGTTTCTCTGGGTTTGGAATGATTTACTGGTGGCCCTGGTGTACCTCGGTGCTAATAAAACCGTCGCACCGCTGACCTTAGTGCTCCGTAACCTCGTGGGCGATCGGGGTCAAGACTGGCACCTGCTCACCGCCGGAGCCTTTGTGTCCATGCTGATTCCCCTGATCGTCTTTATTAGCCTACAGCGTTATTTTGTGCGGGGGCTGTTGGCGGGGTCGGTGAAAGGATAGGAGCTTGTCATGCTGTCAGCCCACCGGAAACCATACCGAAGATCCCGGTCTTGTAGCATAATCACTGGTATAGGAGAAATCAACTCCGGGTCTACCCCTTTCAATCCCTTCATCCCAGGAGGAACCCTTGAAAAGTACTCGTTTTATTCACCTCGAAAATCAAGGCATGACCGCTCGGGTTTCCTTGCAGAATGTTTTACCCCTACAACGAAAACCAGAGTTAATCACCCGTACCCCCACCGGTAAAATTGCCTCGTTGCCCATTCTCAAAGGCATCAATACGGCGATCGTTCCTCAGGAATTGACCCCGGAGGCAGTGATGGCAGGGGATCCAGAATTACAGTATGAAAATGCGGGGAAAATTCTGGAAATGGATTTAATGACCACCGCCTATTTTGCACCGGAGACCCCTACAAAAATTCCCGTGTCTGACTTTCAGTTTATTGATGAAATTTATGATCCCCACGGGAGAGTGAGCGATCGTCGCCCCCACTTAACCCGCAAAAGCAATATCAATGACACCTTACCGGTCAAACTCGGAAAACGGATTCCCATCGAACAGGCCTTAACCACCTTTGTGTTTCGGTATACCTATCAATTGGTGCATGAAGATGGGGTGACGATGGATTTTCTCTATAAACTCGCCCAAGACTTAGATCAAAATCGAGTTGTAGCCCTCTTAGGAGCAGGGCCAAAAGGAAATCAACCCCTAGTATTACGGGATAAAGGTAGTCCCTACCGGGCGTTTCTCTATGGCAAAGTTGGGCAGGAAACGGATCAGGGAAAATATAAATTATTACTGTTACTGAGTGATCAAGAACTTAAACTACCGCCGGAGGAACCCCAATGAATGCTGAGAAAATCGATCGGTCTAAACTGGTTCCTAAGGTTAATGATTATCAAATTGCCACGAGCCAAGCGGTCTTAGATATTGTCCTGTTGGGCATCGCCTCGGACTATGAAAGTACCGTGAGCCGCAAAATGATTTCCCTCAATGCCAATCAACTCGATCGGCGGTTTCCCACCTCGGAACCCATTTTAGAAACCACTAAGTTTGATGGGGAAGGGATTTTTATTTACTTTGAACGGGGCTCAGAAATTTTTGCTTTTAATGCCCCTTCGGGGCGGGTTCGGGTGGGTTTACCCGCTCTGAAAGCCCTCGAACAACATCTCTTAACCCAAAATCTTCAGAAAGGATTGTTTCGGGCAGAACTCTATTTACCGTTAGAAATTTCAGGACGGCGGGCGGGTATTGCGGATGTTTTACGGCTTTCTTTTAATGGCACCGCCGAAGACCTCAACGCCTTTAAGTTAGTGATGATTGACATCATCATGCTCGATGGCAAAGACCTGCGGGGGAACCAAACGGATTTCGAGAAAACCTGGAACCTGTTAGGGGGCTACTTTGGCAGCGATCCAGCACGGGCCTTTTTCCGGCCAGAGGGTTCAATTTTACCGGAACAACAGGTGGCCGATCGTTTCCTCCAAAAAACCAGCGCCGGAGCCGAAGGTCTAGTCATTCGCCGGTTACGTCGGGCAGAAGTCTACAAAGTTAAACCCCAACTCTCCATCGATGCGATCGTCATTGGCTATGTGGAAGGGGAATACGAAGGACAATATGGCATGACTGCCCTGCTCGTCGCCCTCACCTATCCCCTGGAAAATCCCCAAACCATGACCCTTCAGACCCTTTTACGGGTGGGATCCGGCTTTACCGATGCCCAGCGGGCGGAATGGCTGACCCTGTTATCCCAGTGGAAAGTGGAAGCCCCCCTAGCCATGACCGATAACGATGGCCGTCCCATTCTCTTTGTTAAACCCGTTTATATTGTGGAATTGAACTGTGAAGATGTCATGGTCAACACTCCCGGCAGCGATCGGGATAACCGCACCCAAACCTTTGTCTGGAATACCGCCACAGAATCCTATCAATTTTTAGGGCTGCATCCCTGCCCCCGTCCGATTTTTGCTACCTTTTTACGAGTCCGGGAAGACAAGGACTGGCTTAATGGGGGAGCCAGACTAGAACAAATTCTACCCAATCCCCAACCGCCCCAGATGGAACCAACCCTAGGGGGAGCAGCAGAAATTATTCGGCGGGAAGTCTACCAAAAAGGAGACATGGTGCGTAAGTTAGTGATTCTGCAAACCCACAACCCCGAAGCCCTGCCCTACGTCATTTACTGGACAGACTTTTCTCCGAAACGGAAATCGCCCCTCGATGTCAGTGTGTCCTATGCCTATACCCTAGAACGGGCCCATCAGCTTGGGGAAAACCTAATTCAAACGAACATTGTTCGGGGCTGGAAAAAAGTTTGATTTGATTGACCTTAGAACAAACGGAATCAATGGAGTAAACGAGATCAGTGGGATAAAGAGAATCAATGGGACAAATGAATACGGATCTGACTTTTTTTACCAATGAACCTGGATCAACACTGCTCGATCGATTTAAACGATCGTTGTCAAATGTGCAGTATTTTGATGTTCTCGTAGGCTATTTCCGTACCAGTGGATTTTATCAACTATATGATGCCTTAGAGACCGTGGATCAAGTTCGGATTTTAGTGGGTCTAACGGTGGATCAAAAAGCATTTGAATTAATAGAAATTGCCCAGATTCAAGGGGATAAATTTCAAACTGATCAAGCTCAAATCAGCTTAGATTTTGAGTCCCATAAACGAACTAAAATTTTAGTACAGAATCAAATTGTTGTGGAAATTACCCAAGCGCAAGACTCCTATGAAATAGAATTAGGCATTCAAAAATTTATTGAATTTATCCGTACCGGCAAATTAGAAATTAAAGCCTATCCTAGCGCCAATCTTCATGCCAAAGTATATATTAGTCGCTTTAGGAAAGAGGATCGAGATTTCGGGCGAGTGATTACGGGATCGAGTAACTTTTCTTGGTCAGGTTTGGTGGGGAATCGAGAATTTAATGTGGAGCTAAAGGATCGGGCGGATGTGGAGTTTGCCCTGAATCAGTTTGAGACCTTGTGGGCAGAGGCGGTGGATATTTCTGCGGATTATGTGGCTACGGTTCAATACCGAACTTGGCTGAATGATAGGATTACCCCCTATGAACTTTACCTGAAGTTTCTCTATGAATATTTCCAAGAGGATATTAATCTTGATACAGAAGATCTAGATCTCTATTTGCCCGATGGGTTTATGAAGTTAACCTATCAAAAACAGGCGGTAACCTCCGCTTGTAAGATTTTAGATGCCTATGGCGGTGTTTTTTTGGCGGATGTGGTGGGGTTGGGTAAAACTTATATTTCTGCTCTCTTAGCGCAACAATTGCAGGGACGGATTTTAATTATTTGTCCTCCTGTTTTACAGGACTATTGGCAGGAGACATTTTATGAGTTTGGGATTCGGGGCTATGAGGTGGCCTCTTTAGGGAAGTTGGATGTTTTAGTACAACGAGATTTAAGGAAATTTAAGTATGTCTTAATTGATGAGGCGCACCGTTTTCGTAATGAAGCAACCCAAGCCTATAACAATCTTTTTCAGATTTGTGCGGGTAAAAAGGTTATTTTAGTATCTGCTACACCGTTAAATAATCGCCTTAGTGATCTTCTCAATCAACTTAAATTATTTCAACCCACTCGAAAAAGTAGTATTCCCGGCATTCCTAATTTGGAGCAATTTTTTAAGGGGCTACAAAAGCAACTGGATCAATATTCTAAAGAGGATCCAGAGTATCGCAGGATCTTAAAAGAAGTATCTCAAAAAATTCGTAGTCAGATTTTACGTTATGTGATGGTACGTCGGACTCGCACTGAAATTATCCGGTACTATGGTGATGATTTAAGTCAACAGGGGTTAAGGTTTCCTCAGGTGGCAGAACCCCAGAAGATTATCTATCAATTTGATGATCGAACGGAATGGGTTTTTAACCAAACCATGCAACTTTTACGGCGACTATCCTATGCCCGTTATACGCCCTTATTATACTTAAAACAGAAAATTTCTGACTTTACGCGCCAAAGTCAACGGAATATTGGTGGCTTCATGCGATCGATTTTGGTGAAGCGCTTGGAAAGTAGTTTTTATGCCTTTAAGCAAACCTTAGGACGGTTTATCCTGTCCTATGAAAAATTTATAGCTATGTTTGAGCAGGGTCATCTTCTCATGAGTCAGGAACTGGATGTTTATGATTTACTAGAGCGGGATAATCCAGATGAACTGTTAGGGTTAATTGAAGAAAAGATCGTCCAGAAATATGAGGCTAAGGATTTTAATGATGATTTTATTAAAAATTTACGATCGGATTTGATCTTACTCCAAGATATTCAAGCCTTGTGGCGGCAACTAGAGGATGACCCGAAACTGAATCAATTGGTGAGTGATCTCCAAACCCATCCTCACCTCAAGGATCAAAAACTGGTAATTTTTACGGAATCGAAGGAAACAGGGGATCATCTCTATGCGGCGTTGGATTGTGTGTTTCCCAGTCAGATTATGTTTTATGCGAGTGGGGGAGGGGTGTATAACCAAACGGGTAAACCGATCCATCATAATCCGGCGATTGCTAAAACTTTAATTCAGAAAAATTTTGATCCAAAATGTTCGGAACCCAGTGATCAAATTCGGATTTTAATTACAACGGATGTCTTAGCAGAGGGGATTAACTTACATCGGGCCAGTGGGGTCATTAATTACGATTTACCCTGGAATCCGACGCGAGTATTGCAGCGGGTAGGGCGGGTGAACCGGGTAGGGACAGATCATGATCAGATTTATATTTTTAACTGTTTCCCAACGGCTCAATCGGAGGAGCAATTAGGGTTAGAAAATAATATTATTGCTAAAATTCAAGCTTTTCACGATACCTTAGGGGAAGATGCCAAGTATCTCAGTGATGAGGAAGAAGTGACCAGTCATGAGTTATTTGGTCAGGATCTTTATCGTCGTTTGAACCAGCGGGAAAGTTACGATCGGGAGGTGGATGGGGATGAATCTTCGGAATTAGAATATTTACAGTTATTACGCCAGATCCGCGATCGTCAACCGGATGTATTTGAGAAAATTAAAAAACTACCCCGTAAGGCTCGCACAGCCCGAAGTGATCGCATTGGCCCCAAGGACGATCGTTCCTCCCCGGTAGAAAAGTCAGATCAGGTATTAACCTTTTTCCGTCAAGGATCGGTTAAAAAGTTTTTCTTATCCGATGGGATAGGGGCTCAGGAATTAGATTTTTTTGAAGCGGTGAATCGGTTGGCTTGTGAACCCGATACCCCAAAATATCCGATTCCTAAACGCTATTACGATCTCTTACAACAGAATAAAGATGCCTTTATGGCGTTGGATCAAGCGGCTGAGATGACACCAGCCCAAAGTCGGGGAGGGAGTAGCCATGACAAGTTTATTATTCAGTGTTTGAAGGCGAGGGACATTCGCAGATTTAAGGGATTTACCGATGCAGATGAAGAATTTCTAAAGGCGGTCACCTTAGCCTTTGAAATCGGTAGAATTCCTAAACAAACGGCAAAGAAAGTGCAAGAGGCACTCAAGGTCGTGGCAGGGGAACCGTTGAAACTGTTGAGTGTTCTGAGGAAGACGATTCCCTCCAATCTCTTAGGGGAGCCAGAATCGTCAGTGCAACAGTGGGGCAGCAGTCGAGAGGTGGTGCTGTCAGGATATTTTTATCACGAAATTTGATTTATTTAGCTTATTGGGAGCTATACAACAATGGAAAAATCGATCGCGCTTCGTCTGCTGAAGGACACCTTACAAAAGCCTTTTGATGAGGCACAATTTCGGCAATTTACCCGTAATTTGGTGAATGATCTCAATGAAGAAAAGTCATTTACGATTCAGGGAAATTATATTAAGGATGCCTACAAAAACCAAGTTCGTCAGTATAAGCGCCTTGGGCAATATGTGGATCCGGATAGTAATAGGATCGATGTGTTGGTGGTGCGATTGCAGCAGTCTACCTCTCTGGAGCGGGCGCGGACGATGCAGCGGAATTTTATCGCCCAATACCTGCACGATCGGGATCAGAAGGAGGCGGCTTTGGTGGCATATTATACCGAAGGTTCACCGGATTGGCGCTTTTCCTTAGTGCGGGTAGACTATCGTTTAGAAGTGCAGGCGGATGGTCGTTATAAGCCGCAAAAAGAGGTAACAGCGGCGCGGCGATCGTCTTTTTTGGTGGGGCAAACGGAACCGAATCATACGGCACAGCAACAGTTATTACCGCTGTTATTAAACGATCGTCATAACCCTACATTAGATGAGTTAGAAGCGGCCTTTAATATTGAGTCGGTTACGAAGGAATTTTTTGAACGGTATAAGGGTTTATTTCTTCAGGTACGGGATGAGGTCAATACTTTATTAAAAACAGATCCAATTATTGCGGCGGATTTTAGTCAGAAACAGATTGATGCGGCAAATTTTGCTAAAAAGCTGCTAGGGCAAATTGTATTTCTTTATTTTTTACAGAAGAAAGGGTGGCTAGGGGTAGAGCCGGGGCAACCCTGGGGGAGTGGGGCAAAGGATTTTTTGCGGCGTTTGTTTGAGGGGAATATATTAGCGGGGGAACGGGTTCGGTATGACAATTTTTTTAATGATGTATTAGAGCCGTTGTTTTATCAAGCATTAGCCATCGATCGGGGTGGAGAGGCTTTGTATGAACTGCCAGGGTGCGAGCAACGGTGTAAGATTCCGTTCTTAAATGGGGGATTATTTGAGCCGATTGGGGGTTACGATTGGCAGGGAACTAATGTTTTATTAGGGAATGAGACGATCGTAAAAATTCTGGATACGTTCGATTTATATAATTTTACGGTGCGGGAGGATGAACCCTTAGAGAAGGAAGTGGCCGTAGATCCGGAGATGTTGGGGAAGGTGTTTGAGAATTTATTAGAGGTGAGCGATCGTAAGTCTAAGGGTGCTTTTTATACGCCCCGTGAAGTTGTGCATTATATGTGTCAAGAAAGTTTGATTAACTATCTGGATACAGCCTTAAATAAGCAGGTACCCCGTGAGGATTTAGAGCGATTTATTCGTCAAGGGGAACGATCGATCGAGAATGATACTCAGGTGGTACAAAAGGGGTTAAAAACGACAACTTATCAGTTTCAAATACCGCAATTGGTGCGAACCTATGCCGCAGCGATCGATCGGGCGTTGGCAGAGATTAAAATTTGCGATCCGGCGATCGGTTCGGGGGCATTTCCGGTGGGGATGATGCAGGAAATGGTGAGGGCGCGAGGGGTGTTGACGACCTATTTAGACCCTTCACTTTCTAACCCTGCTAACTCCCCCTTGAAAAGGCAGGGGGGGATGGAAGAACGCACACCCTATGCTTTAAAACGTCATGCGATCCAGTCCTCCATTTATGGGGGCGATATTGATGCGGGGGCGGTGGATATTGCAAAGTTGCGGTTGTGGTTGTCCTTGGTGGTGGATGAGGAGGATTATGAGAGTATTAAGCCGTTGCCGAATTTAGATTACAAAATTGTCTGTGGAAACTCACTGTTAAGCGTGGAGAAGAACCTGCTGAATTATCAGGTATTTGCGGAATTAGAGCAGCAGAAACAAGCCTATTTTGAAGAAACGAATCCAGATCGCAAGGCAGCGTTAAGAGCTAGCATTCAAGGACTGATTAAAACTCTTACTAACCAGGATGAAACCTTTGATTTTGAGGTTTATTTTAGTGATGTGTTTCGCAAGAATGATGGGTTTGATGTGGTGATTGGCAATCCGCCCTATGTGCGCCAGGAGCAAATTAAACACCTTAAAACCGAGCTTAAAAAGCAATATGACTGCTATACAGGTACAGCAGATTTATACGTCTTTTTCTATGAGAAAGGGTTAAAACTCCTTCGAGAAAACGGGGTTTTAACCTATATTTCCTCAAACAAATGGTTTCGGGCTGCCTATGGCAAAAAATTACGAGAATTTATCACTGAAAATACCCAACTTCAGCAAATCATTGACTTTGGGGATGCCCCTGTTTTTGCTGCGATCGCCTACCCCACGATCGTTATTACCCAAAAAACAACACAACAACCCGCACCTTTTCAAGTCTTGAACTGGGAAATGGGGCAACCCATCAGCCAATTTGAAACAGTGGTACAATCCCAATCCTTCGCCATGCCTCAACAATCACTCACCGCCGCAGGTTGGCAATTTGCTGATAACACTGCTTTGAATCTACTGGAAAAACTGCGAAAAGCCGGAACCCCGCTAGGAGAATATGTCAATAATCGGTTTTATCGTGGGATTTTAACAGGGTTTAATCAAGCCTTTGTAGTCGATCGTGCTACCCGCGACAGATTGATCGCCGAACACCCCTCCTCCGCTGAAGTTCTCAAACCCTTTTTGCGGGGACGGGATGTAAAACGGTGGGTGATTGAAAATTCCGATTTGTGGCTATTATTTATTCCCTGGCATTTTCCGTTACATCGTGATTCAAGTATTGAAGGATCTTCTGAGAAAGCAGAGCAAGCTTTTAAAGAACAGTATCCAGCTATTTATAAGCACTTACTGAGTTTCAAAACAGAACTCTCTAATCGAAATAAAGCTGAAACAGGCATTCGATATGAATGGTATGCACTGCAACGATGTGCTGCTACTTACTGGCAGGAGTTTGAGCGATCGAAGATTATTTATCCAGATATTGCAGCCCGTTGTGAGTTTACTTTTGATGCTAATAATCTATATCCTGATTGTACTTTATTCATCATTCCAGAAAATTCAACCTATTTAGTAGGTATTCTTAACTCTGCGATTGTGCAATTCTTTATTGATCAAATTTGTCCCTCGGTTCGTGGTGATTTTAAACGCTTCAAATCGATATATGTTGCACAAATTCCCATTCCCTCTGCTACAGATGAGGAGAAAGAGACGATCGAAAAGCTAGTAAGTTATGTTCTGTATCTAACCGAACAACTCAAAGATGATAGCAACTCATCAATGGACAAACTCATGACTCGCTACTTTGAGCAAATCATTGATGCCCTAGTTCTAGAACTATACTTACCCGAAGAACTCCATGAACATGATAAATACTTTATGCATCATCTTCTGACCGAAAACCTACCTAAACTAGACACCATCAAAGGAGATAAGATAACAAAACTACGACAAACTTTTGAAAAATTATTTGACAAAGATCATCCAATTAGAATAGGAATATTTTTCCTAGATAGTATCCCCATCGTGCGTACCCTTCGAGGACTCAAATGAGAATCACCAAAATTAATCTTAATAACTTTCGCGCCTTCTATGCCGCCCATGAAATTGATTTAGGTACAGCGTTTTGCTTAACTATGTGACACAGTATCCACAGTGATTAAAATAATTCTGCCGATACGGGAGACTGTTAAGTCTAACTCCCCAGTCAATCAAACGTCTGACCTCGTTCTCTGTCTCTGGCGCAAAACGCCTCACGAATGCCTTG
>Ga0129333_10002088_pt1 | contig 18497 bp, 19 predicted proteins | sample CPB6_08_DNA_FD_94474 | JGI IMG/M metagenome (GOLD analysis project Ga0129333, IMG submission 94474) | Freshwater to marine salinity gradient microbial communities from Chesapeake Bay, USA - CPBay_Sum_0.6_0.8_DNA | ecosystem: Environmental > Aquatic > Marine > Coastal | place: USA: Chesapeake...
TAGCGTTTGATGCCGATAGAAACTCTGTAACAACCGATAATATAATTGGAATAGAAAACAGAACTGGAACTTTGAAAGAATTTCAGTTTCCCGCGAAGTCAATATGCCCGATATATTCGGTTATGGTAAGTGATAGATCGAAAATATCAATATCTAGTCCGCCAAAAGACTTGTCTAAATTTGATAACTGGTTTATCAACTTAAGTAGAGGAAGATTCTACAAACAAATTTCCGTTCCCTCAAACTTGATATATACAGATTGGAAAAATAAATATTACGGAAAAACACTTCGTTGTTTTTATGATACTACAAAAATACCAATACCATCTTCAGCCATATTTGGATCTGGATATTATGATATTGTGGATGAAAATCCAATAATTGTTTCAAGAAATGAAATTCAAGTAAGATATGGCTCTTTTCATGTCAACCAGCAAGACACAGATAAACCAAATATCAATACAGTTTTCACTGATGCTGGGCCGATTGATCCATGGATAGATATATATATAAAAGATCAAAATGGCAAATGGGAAGAAGTAAACGAAAATCAAATAAGAACATTCAATAAGCATACTGGATCAGTTTTCTTTGAAAAAGAAATAGTTCCCACTAACCCCAAAGACATAAAAGTAACTTATGTTGTAAAAAATCCTAATATATTATTGTATTCAGTTAATGAAAAAGAAATTCCAATTAACCCGTATGTTTCCTCAATTAAGTATCACTATGATGGAGGAGAGCTTGTTCCATACAATTCATATACTGGAAAAAACTTTCCAATGCATTTCTACATTACCCCTTTGCAGATTCAGGTTCTTGAAAATGGTGAGTATACAACTATTGAAGAGTATAATCCGCCTTTAAGTATGGTGAATTATACTTTTGATTATTCGATGTTTAATCCTAGGTCATTTACGTATGACCCATTTGCTCTTCATTTGGGTGTTGTTACAGTAAATCATTATGTATCTTATAAAAATATAGACTTTGCCGACTTAAGACTTAAGGGTGGTGGCATTTCGCCGCTTGAAAATAAGCAGAAAACAATTGATCAAAAACCAAACATATTAAACTTTGCAGATTTAAGCTCAGGAAAAGGCTATTTGTATCCAAGAGGTGGATATGTTATAGTTAAAATACCAAAAGAAGTTAAAAATAACTTCCAATCAATCGAAGAAGTATATAGTATAGTGAGGTCTAATTTGACGGCTGGAATAGCATTTGACATCCAAGATATGGATGGCAATGACTGGAGAACCATCTCATGATTACGCAATTAAGCGAAAATATCTCATCTTTTAATAGACAGTCAAGAAAGACTGTTTCGCAAGTATTGTCTGAATCAATTGTTGAAAAAGCAGAAATAGGAAATTTAATAAATAAAATAGGATCTTTTGCTTCAGCGGCAGATTATATACCTAGCTTAATTAATTCTCTTTCAACAATTGAAAAACAACCAATGATAGATCTTTTTAGAGATATAGATCTCAGAATTAAAAGTACTTACGATATTTCGAGAACTTTATCAATACTAAGGTCATCGATAGCTTCTGTTTTTTTTGGTGAAATAGAAAAAGTAGAAAAAGACATACTATTTTTAGAATCTTATATTGATAATTGGACATTTCTTTCCGGCGAAGAAGATTTATATAATCATACATACGTTGAAAATTTTGATAATGATCTCAACTCTCATGTATATTCTGATACTTTAGTTAAAATTCCAGACAGAAACCGGAATACCGTTTTCTAATCTAGAGTACGCCCATGTAGATTCTTTTACGGGCACATTAAAATATTCGCAAAAATACGAGGAAAATTTAGTCGCATTAAATAAGGATGATATAAAAGAAGTAAAGTATCATACAAATTTTTCCAAAGAAGATATCTCAAGTGATACATCGATAGAAAAAATGCTCAACACTAATTCAGATCACGTTTGGAATTTAACAGTAAAATCTTCTTCTCCAATAAATGAAAATATTTTTAATCAACAAATTTTTTCCGAATTTAAATTATCTAATTTACCAGATTCTTCTGCGCAAATAGCAGTTGAAATTATATTCAATAATCCAAAAGAATTATCAAGAATAAGAATAACTCCTAATGTTTCAGATAGCTTAGATCTTATTCAGATAATTGTTGAGTCAAATAAATTAACTGAATCATCCACATTAACTAGTGGCTCAAATAAATATAGTGTACTAGGTAGATCTGTTAAAATAAAAAATTCTATAGACATAGATTTGCCAGCTAGCGATTTTGTTAGTAGTTTGATTATAGTTTTTGGTCAAAAAAATTATACAAGAACAAATGTTACTCCGATTCAATCTGAGGTAAACACAAAGCTAGTCAACAGTATATCAGCGGCTATAAGATCAGCCAGAAAATCTGAGCATGACAGGCTACAGGATACGGTAATTAAATACTTCTTAAAAGACTATGCTACAGATTATCTTATCAGAAACAAAAAGTTATACAACTACGATTATACAGATTATTATCCAACCGACTACGAAAAATTAAACGTTGGAGCTATAGAAGAATTTAAGTCAAAAAAATTATTTTCAGATATAGATGATGTAAATAAATTTAAGAATACTACTGTACTTTCGAATATAGTTTTTTCTCTTGTATCTTTTTCTTTAGGATCTAAGCTAAGATCTGTTTTAAGTAGAAAATACATAGAATCAAATATAAAAGATTCAGTTAAAAACGTATCAAATTATTCTTCTGGTGGAATAATTCCGCTATCAGATTCAAACAAGTCAGAAAATAATATTCACTATTCGGAAAATTTAGCAGATCATTCTGGTTCTATTGATCTAGACCAAGTGTTTTCTAATATAGAAAAATCAGGAAAATACGAATATATTTTCTCTATAAAAAACATAGCAATGTTTTCAAAAGATTCAACACAAACAACTAGTCTTCCTGTTCCACTTTCAAGATCTGTTTTTGTTAGCAAAAAAACACCAATTGATGGTCTTCCCATGAGGGTAAAAATGATGGCTGATTATTTTTCGGAAGTTCAATACTCTGAAGATGATCTATCTCAGGATAAAACTTCTATAGAGTTTAGTGTATCGATAAAGGATAACCCGATAATGGAAGAGGATTGGATTTCAATTATTCCTTTCGGTGATTCATCTATAAGAACAGAAATTCTTTACCCAGATTCTTCCGGCAACGCCTTACTAAGATTTAATCCAAATGAAGAATCCGTAAGATTATACGAAGATTCAACCAGAAGAGATTTTGGATCATTTTTAATGAACGGTAAAAACATTAAAGTTCTCAATTTTAATTCAAATAAAAAATACTTTGTTTCATATTCTTTATCAAACATCAACGCTTCAAAAGAAATACAGCTATTTTCTAAATCAATGACAAATCCTGTTTTAATCAACGCTTCATTTGATGGTTTTGGTGGAGAAAGATTTGAATCCACAAATATTGACAATTCGATTGAGCTGTCTTATACGCCGTATATAAGTCAAGAAAAATTAGTAAATTCAATTTATTCATCTATAAATGGAACAATTACTACAAACAAAAGTTCTTTTGGAAATTTTGATTACTCTTCTTATTCTCCAGTAAAAATAATATTTGAAGACGGTTCTTCAGCTATCAATTTGACTAACTATATCAATAGCAGTACTCAAGTGCCAAATTTTTATTCAGAAACATTAAACCTTTTTATTCATTCATCAAATAAAATAATTTTTAACAAGTATATTGATTCACCATTTAGGGTAATATATCAATATATACCAAGCATTTTTAGGTATAGAGTTGTATTGAGGAGCTTAAATAATTCTTCAGAAAATTACTCTGTTGACAGATTATTGTTTAAGTTTTCTATTGACAAAGAAAATTCGATGGAAAACAATTTCTTAAAATATGATAACAAATATAAGAACAAACTTATTTAAGGAAAAATATGACACAACTATCAACTGACACATTGGCATATTCCCAGATAATTTCCAAAGTTCAAAAATTTATTAATGACTATACTAACTTAAAAAATGTTTCACCAAAAGATTATGATAAGGCTTATCAAGAACTTCTTTTTGAAATACATAGAAACATTGGCGGAACGATGTTAAAGCCGCTTGTTTTAAATCAAGGAGATGTTCCATCTTCTGATTTATTTAACTCTTTTGTGGCTGGTTTGGCAAATGATGTAAACATGATAACAAATCAGTTTGATTCACTGGCGGCAAATTATATTAACACGTTTAACTTATATTCCAACCAGATAGAAGCAGAAAAATCTTCCATATCAAGAATAAGGTCAAAGATAAATATATTAGAGATTTATTCAAAGAGCTCATCGGTTAACATAACTTATTTTGGAGATTCATTCAACGATTTATCCATGGTTCAGTACTCAAAAATATCACCAGGATATATTCCTGACATATCAGAAGGCTACGCATCGTTGCCTAAAAGCGCATCAAAAAACTGGAAAGCCCAAATAAGAATAGTTAATCAAAACTATAATCAATCTATTTCAAACGAGATATCTTTTGTCAAACCCTCTAATGGTCTTAAGGGTAATAGTTTTATTTTCGAAAACAATGGAAATACCAACGCATTTTTGTATGAAAAAGATTCCTCAATACTAAGATCTAACGAGGGCGCAATGACTGATGGAAGCCCTGCTACATATTTTGAATATGAAGCGATAAATGTTGTTGGAATGGATAATGAGAGTTTCAAAAATCAAAAACCTGAATATGAATTTCAATATTTTGATAATGGAAACTATATTAATTGGTCCAATTTTGACACAACAAAACCCTTGACCATGACCGTGGAGTTAACTTCATCAGTTAAATCCGGGGAGTTTGTGAACTCAATATCTATACTTCCATTTTTTGGATATGACATACAGGGTGCAAATGCAATAATAAAAAATATTCAAGTAACATCAATAAAATTGTTTGATGAAGTCGCAAATAAAACCTATGAAATAATAAACTCTGGACCAGTTTTTATAGGGTCAGATATATCCTCAAAAAATATAGATAATTATAAGAACTTTTTTTACAATAAAGGCGTATTTAAATTTGACCAAAAAAAGGTTAACAAAATTTACATAACTTTAGAACAAAAAGAGTTTAATGATACAGTTATTAAGCACGCATACTGGACCCCATATGAAATTGGGTCATCTCAAAAATGGCAAAATCAAAACAGATTTAATCCTTCAGCGCTAACTTCTTCGGCTACATTGGGTTCTTCTTGGGATAAAAATCTATTAATTCCAAACATAAATAATCCATCACAACACAAAAGTGCAGCTTCAGACGTTAAGCAGATATCTTTTTCTCAAAATGAAGTTGCAACTGGTCAAACGAAATATCAAATAAAGCTTACGTCAAATAATCAATCTGTATATTGGTATAAAAAAGATACTGATTTAAATGTAGATTTATTTTGTTCAAAAGATCAAGCTAGCATATACCTAGATCAAGCAGCCCTTAACAGCACAATGCAAAGAATAATTAGCGGAGTGCCAACAACTCCGTGTATTTTGGTTGATCCAAAAATCAATTTATACACTCAATTAAATTCATTAAAAATAAAAATGAAGACCATATCAAATAATTTAAAGGTAGCAACAATAACTACAGTAAACAATCATGGACTATCTGCAGGATCAAAGGTGTATATAAAAGATAGATGGGGAGAAAACATAGACGTTCTTGGCATATTTAATGTAATTGAAATCAATAGTCAAACACAATTTAAGATTCAAACTTCAACAGATTCAAATATACCAGAAACCAATGTTGAATCAAATTTTGGACTCTGCCTGAAAGTAATCGATGTGGCCACAGCTTCTAATCTTTCTATTGAATCTAATACAGACAAGATTTCTAAATCAACAAAAGTTTTTTTAAATCTTCAAAGAAATTTTGAGTACCTCAAGGCAAAAAGAGCTAGCATTGGCGTAAGAGACATTTCTGTTGGACAAGAGTCTTTTCAGGATAATGCAGAGATAATATCAAAGCCATTTTTTATCAATGGTCAATTAGAACTTGTAAGCCTAGACGTTGCAGAGTATATACCGGATTCCGATTCTGGTTCTGCAACCATAAAATACTACATTAGCGTTGATGGTGGAAGTAGGTGGATACAAATATCTCCAATTGGAAGAGGTTTTAGCGGAATACCAGAAATACTTGCATTTAATCAAAACTTGAACGATAATTCAATAATACCTCAATTAGCTTACTATAATCAACCTGAGGTTCCAAGCTCAATAAATTCGATTATATTTAGGGCTATAATGCAAAAAACAAGATCAATGAATAGTACCCCAATATTATATTGGTACAAATTAGGCGCAAGGATATCTTAATTATGTCAATAGAGAATATACAGAAAAAAAGATTCTTAGATACAATTTATAAAATATACTATTCACTTGGATCTAAGCCTTCAGAAAATGAGATTTCTACCATTTATGGAAGATATTTTAATAGATACAGACCTGGTCAACCAATACCAGTGGGCTATGATGATTTGTCAGCAAGCAATATTATAGATATAGATAAACTCAATAGGATAATGGCAAGCAATTCCTTTAATGTAGATGTATTGTACGATTCGTTTCATGAAGAAGTTAGTGATCTATATGATTTGATTACCGCTCTAAAATTTAGATTGGATAGTTTGAGATCAAGAAGATCTGAATTAGAAAAAAATGTAGATGATAAATTGTTTGCGATTAACAATACTGATGGATTTTATTTCAGTCATACAAATGCTTTTAACAATACCAATTTTACCGATTTGTCAAAAACTTCTGCTGTCATAGATTTGTCTTCAAAAAAAATGACAATTCCGACAATAACATCCGGTATATTTAATTATGTTGGAAACATATTAAATAAGGTTTCAAGTGCGTCAGTAGAGATATTTTTAGACGGAAAAAGTGTCAAAAGTATTCCTTCTGTAAATTTTTCAAACGTCTTCAATGGACTAAATAATACAGAATGGAAGCACCAATTCGAATCTCCGTCAATAGGCGTATGCACTCTTAAATTAGTGGTTCCAATAGGGGCAGTTTCTTCTAATACTGCTCGGAATTTCATTGATAGAGGGAAAAATAAATTCACAAAAACCAGTAGACATCAATATATTAGTCAATAATCTGGCAGATTCTTCAAAGTCAATAACACTTTCAAAATCAAGCTCTTCAGATTATAATACATTTTCTTTTTCGTTTGCATCAACCAAAGCTTCTACTATAGAAATATTTTTGACTAAAGTTGAACCAGATTATGCAAAAAGTATTTCAAATCAAACTAGATATATATATGATTTTAGGTTGGAAGAACTGATAATCACTGCTCCATACTACGATTCTTCAGCTACTTTTATTAGTCAACCAGTGTCCTTGCCCACAAATCAAAACACGACACTATCGATAGATACCATAATGTTTGACGCGGATGACCAGGTTCCTCCAGGAACTTCAATTGATTATTATATTGCTGCAGAAAATGGCGGAGAAACTTCAGTTGGAGATTTTAGTTGGATTAAAGTTTCGCCAAACTCATTGAAGGGATCAGCTCAAAGTAGCAGAGTTTCATTTAGTGGCACTACAAAAACCGAATCAAAAATAGTTCTTTCTGAATCCACAAACATACAATCTACAATGTCTGAAATGATAAAAATTCCAAGAACAGTAGAATTTAATAATCCAATAAAAGACTACTTTTATAGAAATGACATGTTGTATAATGATTTTTCCGTCTATAGATTGGCTAGGTTTCCAAAAGGTGTAGACCCATATGAGGTTTACATGCTTGAAAATGTTGACAACAATCAGGTGTCTGTTTACATCGCAAATGGTACTGCGCTGGATAGGGCCACTTGGCAGCAAGTTGTGTCTGGGTCTAGATCAGATATTGTAGTGAATAGCTTCTCTGTTTCTGTTCCAAATAGTCAAGATTTTTATAATGCTGAAAACATTCCATTTGGAAGTATATATATGTCAACTAATATATATGCCGAAAATGAAATTAAAATTACAAAAAACTTTCTCAAATCACTCTCCGCTCAATTCTGGGACATAGAAGTTTATTTGAATGGAGTTCAGATTACGTCTGGTGGCTTGTTGGCTCCTGGTGTTTTGTCGGCTTCCTTAACCTGGAACTTCAACAAAGGGGAAAATGCCCTTTCAATTATTATAAATAAATCTACAAATGATTCGCAAGGCGTTAAAACGCCCTTCAATGGATCCATTGCCTTGATGGAGGGATTGTCCATTTTGTCAATTCCAAATTCAGAAGTATACAAAAATTATTTTTCTTTTGTTAAAATAGAAGACTTAAGAAATAAATTTTCAAATAAAGATAATGTTTTTTCTATAATTAATTACGAAAATAATCTAGAAATAGTTTATAGAAGAACAGAAGAAATAAAAAATGGTACAAAAGTTTACTATTTGTCAAATAATAATAAGTCGCCACAATCGGTAAGGGTCAGGGCTGATTTATTTAGGGGAGTAGATTCGTATACAGCTCCTTCGGTAATTTCATACACATTAAAATTTAAACATTAGGATTAAAACATGGCTATATCACATTCCAATTTTAATAAAAGAGAAACTATACTAGAACCAAATCTGCAAAAGAGCAGAATGGTTTATAAGGGGCCAATTCCCTCAAGTATGATAAACCTTTTTAATGATCAATTTTTATTAGATATCAATAGGCTGTCGGAAAAAATAGAAATTTTAACAGATAGGTTATCTGACATTTCCGAAATGACAGGAAATGATATGAATGCAAAAAGCCATGATTACTATACTAACCAAGATCTTAAAATGACAATATATAGTCAAACGGTCATTTTTGATGAAGATCAACAAGAATACCAAATTACTCAATCAACTCCCCATTATAATGTGGATGTTTTATATAATAAATTTCAAAGAAACAGCGCTGAAGTTATGTGGCTTGGTTACAAATTGGATTCAATAGAATCCGCAATGCAAAAAGACATATAGGAGAAAAGATGTCAGAGTTTATCTATACACAAAAAAAGCCAGTTCAATATCATGGCCCTATATCAAGTTTAGATTTTAATGAGAGAATAGAACAAAACTACGCCGATCTTGTTTATCTTTATAATAAGTACTCAGTCATAGACAAAAAAGTTTCAGAACTTATAGAAAGAATAATTAAAGAAAATATATTTTTGACTTCTGCGATTATGGATCTGGCCGGTAGAATAAGGGTCATAGAAAGTATTAATACTAATCAAATTTCTATTCATAATAAAAATCAAATAGATTTAACTCCTTTTATTAATACGCCTTATGCAATACCGGCTTCCCAGGCCTTAGTTTTAAATGATTATTACAATCATTTGACACTCCCAGAAGTAATTGGTGCATCGCATTCTAAAATAAAGTTTGTTAATTCACTGCAAGGTCAAATAGTTCCAGACTTTCTTGAAACCAGAATTGATCCAAATATATCTGGAGGTGATGGTAATGGAGCTTTAATAGACTCTACGCCAGTTCAGAGCGCATTCATTAATCAACCAGATAAAGTTTGGAGAAGAAACGTAATTCTTTCAGAGCCAAATCCTCTTGGTGTTAGTATGTATCTTTACATTAAAATACCAACTGGTTCTATTGGAAATTCATTAACAAACTGTATTTCTTTATCACCTTTTCCTTCCAATGGAGTTGATGTAGTCAAAATAGAGTACACAACAGCACCTACCCCATCTTTGTCCGATAAAGATGGTTATTATCCTTTTAATCCTGGATATTACGACCAAGAGTACGATGCTCTGGGCAGAGTTGCTCCAGGGGGTTGGTCAACCATTGGTTCTGATACCGTAGTAAATTCGGGCCCACTTAAATTCTATTGTGCAGAAAAAGCAATGACTGCAGTAAGAGTTCTTTTAAGACAAAGAAACTATATTAAAGAAAATGGATCATACGTATACACCTATGGCTTAAGCGATATTGATGTTAGGTATGAAAAATTCCTTGAAACTGGTAGAACCTTTATAAGGTTTGACGCCCCAGAAGGCAAAACCATAAACCAAATACTTAACGTTTCGCCCAAGATATATAGCCATCCTCAATCTTTATTGGATGATATATTTTCATATAGGATTTTTTATCCTTCTGGTTCAAACTATGTTTTAACCAACCCCAATACATCTAATCATGTTTATATAGAGGTTACTATTTCAATGTTGGAAAATAAAATACCACCAATTTTATCAGATTTAATCATTGAAGCGGATTATAACTTGTAATATCTGTTGAAAAATCCGTATTCTTTTTACTATATAGTTAGCTTTGTTTTTAAAATAAGGAGAATATAAATGGCTACTTTTTATGTGGGTCCAAGACCAGTTCTTAGGGGTCGCAATACAAATGACATGGTTAACCCATGGAAGGGTACCGCAGGGACATACTCTTTCTATCCACTATTCGCAAAAGGGGTATTAGATGGAGGTCCGGATAATCATCACGTTCCAGGAACCGGCTATCACCCAGGCAATGTACTCCTTTCGCAACTGTTTACTGGATCAACACTTTATATACACCCTCTTTCTGGAGCATTCCCTGACGGCACTGCCACATACGAAGGTGCAAGATTTAGACCAAAGGAATACAAAGGCACCGTAGGTGTATTCACCAATGGCTATGGTCATGCATCTGACAAGACAAGAGCCTATGCCCTGTATGCAAACTACATATTCGATGGAGTATCATCAGCTAATGTCTTTGCATCTGGATACGGACACGCCAAGAGAACAACTGAATATAGCTTGTATAATAACGCTATATTTGACGGAGTTACTTCTGCGCAATTGTTCCCAAGTGGATACGGTCAAGCCAATACATCTTCAGAGTATGGAAGAAACAAGGTCAAAGAATGGGCAGGAGTTGCTTCGGCAAGAGCTCTGTAGAAAAAACAAAATATTTCTGCTATAATTAGCAGATGTTTCGACGTTCCCGCACAAAAAAAGTGCGGGAATTTCGATTTATAGGGGCAAGTTTATATGTTTAGACGGAAATAAAGAGGATTAGATATGTCTGTAAGCGCTTCAAAAAATTTTTTAGATAACAATTCTTTGTCAATCGAGTTAGCAGAAAAATATTTAACACTGTACTTAGGTGAAGCAGACTGGTCAGAAAAAATATCTCAACTTTGGGCAGTTCAATCAAAAAGACATGGCGAAGAAAAAGCCAAAGAAATAGTTAAAAAAAGTATAGCTTGCGCATGCCTATCGCCAATAATAAATAAAACAAACATACCTGATGAAAATCATGTTTTAATATTTTGGGTTTCTGGTTGGCCACAGTTTCACGAAAGAGACTGGTTTTCAATGCTAAAAGACGTGGTTAAATCCGATCTTGAAATAGAAAAAAATAGATCACTAATTATGCAGCTAGGTATTTTCGAGCAGATAGATATACCTCCACTTACTAGACAGGCTTATAATTGGCTTTATGAAAAGCTGGATGAAGAGAAATTTTCTAGTCAAGATCAAAAAGAAAAGTGTGTGACAAAAATGAAGAACCTAGTTAGAATATATGGAGGTGCAGTTATATGTAATGTCTTTACTAACTACTCTTCTCAAATCGAAAAAGTTTTGAATTGGAAGAGTGGTTATTTCATCGAAAAAGAAATATACAAGGTATACTCCTTAGATCAAATAATCAAAATAAAAAACGCTGAAATGCAAAAAACAAATTCCAACTACATAAGAAAAATAAGCAATTAGGAGATTAAAATGTCAGAAATGTTTTCCTTTAAAATAAATGAAGAGTACGTTAATGGTTACAAGCTTAAAAATCCACCTTTTGGATATCGAGATGCAGCTGGAAACAGTGTAGGGGAAATAACCTTTTTAAGAACGTATTCAAGACTTAAGGAAAACGGAACCAAAGAGACATGGGTAGACGTATGCGAAAGAGTTATCAATGGAATGTATTCTCTGCAGAAAGACCACTGCAAAAAAAATAGACTTCCATGGAATGATGCAAAAGCACAAGCCTCTGCAAAAGAAGCATTTGATAGACTGTTTAATCTAAAGTGGACCCCGCCTGGCAGAGGGCTATGGGCGATGGGAACAAACATTGTAAATGTGCAGAAAAATTCGGCCGCATTACAAAACTGTGCCTTTGTTTCAACAGGTGAAATGACAAAAATAAATCCAGCAAGACCGTTTGCGTTTCTAATGGAAGCTTCAATGCTAGGCGTGGGAGTTGGCTTTGATGACAAGGGTGCAGACAAAGACTTTATGATCCATGAGCCAAAAGATTCGGCACATTATGTGATTCCGGATACAAGAGAAGGTTGGGTTGAATCCTTGAGTCTTCTTCTTAATTCTTATCTAAAAGAAAATCAACCTGCATATACATTTGACTATTCTCAGATTAGACCTTTAGGAACTCCAATCAAAACATTTGGCGGAGTAGCTGCTGGACATGAGCCACTACTCAAACTACATCAACATATAGTCAAAATGTTTTCAAATAGAGCGGGGTCAAAACTAACTCGAGTAGATATAGCAGATATTGGAAATTTAATTGGCGTTTGTGTTGTCTCTGGAAATGTAAGAAGATCTGCGGAGCTCTTAATAGGAAGAGTTGATGATGAAAACTTTTTAAACCTAAAGAATAAAGATAAATTCCCAGAAAGAAACTCCTATGATCCGTCTTCTCCAGGATGGGGCTGGATGTCCAACAACTCTGTCGAGACAGAAGTTGGTGCCGATCTAAGCGCAATAGTAGAAGGAATATCTTTAAACGGAGAACCTGGCGTAATATGGATGGACGTTTCAAGAAAGTATGGAAGACTAATTGATCCGCCAAACAACAAAGATCATAGAGTAGCAGGCTATAATCCATGCGCAGAGCAATCATTGGAATCCTATGAATGCTGCACACTTGTTGAAACATATTTGGGTAGACACGAAAACCTTGAGGATTATAAGAGAACCCTAAAATTTGCCTATCTTTATGCAAAAACAGTAACTCTTTTGCCAACGCACTGGGAAGAAACAAATGCAATAATGCAAAGAAATCGAAGAATAGGAACGTCAATGTCTGGTGTTGCTGATTTTGCAGACAGACTTGGAATGCCAATCCTAAAAGAATGGATGAATCAAGGATACAAAACGGTGCAAAGATATGATAATGTTTATTCGGAGTGGCTGGGGATACGTGAGTCAATCAAGATGACAACTGTTAAGCCTTCCGGAACTGTATCAATTCTTGCTGGAGAATCTCCTGGAGTTCACTGGACCCCAGGTGGAAAATTTTTCAACAGAACAATTAGATTTTCAAACGAAGATCCAATGTTGCCACTTTTTAGAATGGCAAACTACAAGGTTGAACCAGCATCTGAATCACCAGATACTACCTCTGTTGTATATTTCCCAATTAAATCAAATGCAATTAGATCAGAAAAAGACGTAACAATTTTTGAAAAAATGGCATTGGCAACTACTGCGCAAAGATATTGGTCTGACAATTCTGTTTCAGTAACCGTATCTTTTGATAAAGAGACAGAATCTAAATACATAGGAACTGTTCTTCACATGCATGATGGTCAACTAAAAACGGTTTCATTCTTGCCAAGCGGCAATGACACCTATCCGCAAATGCCATACACGCAGATATCAGAAGAGGAGTATGTCGAACAAACAGGCAAACTATTTCCAATAGACCTAACTGGGGTTTATGCAGGAATGGCAGCAGATGCAATAGGTGAAAGATACTGCACAACTGATTCCTGTGAAATAAAATTTGTCAAGGACAATCAATAAAATGATATGATAGTTATAGATGATTTTATTAAAGATAAAAATCTATTATTAGAAATAGAACAGGATAATAATTTTAATCCTGAGTCTCTCGGTGCCGGGCCATACACTGGAAAGTTTATGTTTTGGGATGGATGGTGGAAAAGTCCTGCAGATAGCGTTAGAAAAAAAGTAATAAAAGAAATCTGGCAAAACAATCTTCCATTACCTGAAGAAGAAATAGCCGGATTTGAATACTGGAACAGAAGATATAATGTTGGTGAATCAATAGGTCATCATTTTGATGAAGATGGATTTTTGTATAGAGATAAAAAAATATTTAGAGGAACGGTACTTGGTTGTGTATACTATCCTCATATAAATCAGGAATTTGAGGGTGGATTTTTAGAGATCCATAAGTTTCATTTAGAAGATGAAACAGAAGATAATTTAGAATGGGAAAATATAAATTTAAATATTAGTCCCATAGAAGAAAGAGAAAGAATAGCCTGTAAACCAAACAGATTAATAATATTTGATGGTGGTCACTACTTGCATAATACCAGTCCAATTATAAGTGGATTCAAATTAATATTTGGCGTAAATGTATGGCATAGGGATTTTCCCCCACACGCCATAAATACGGGAGATTTTTACTACGAATGACATTGCCGAATGCAGTTGGCAATGATATAATACATGTATGGAAAAAGACTTAACAATAAAAGTTTTAGACAATGGTTATGTTAGACTGGTTGACCACATGGGCAGTGACCTATCTGTTGTCAATGCGGCTAGAGCTTCTTTTGCAAAGGAATCAAAGGAGTTTTCCGTACAAGACGCTAGACTCTTGGAGTTTTTAGCCCGAGAAAATCATATGTCACCTTTCAGACATGCTTTTGCAACCTTTGAGATAAAGGCGCCCTTGATGGTAGCCAGACAGCATTGGAAATACGTTGTTGGCTCTGATCATACTATGGATTCCTGGAACGAGTCTTCAAGAAGATATATAACTATGGACCCTGAGTTTTATGTTCCCAAAAATGACCAATGGAGACAAGCCCCAGAGAACAAAAAGCAGGGTTCTGGAGGGCCTATAGGACCGTGGATTGGCTCAGTTCTTACAACTAAGCTAAAACAGCATATAGAAGACGCAGAGGCCCTCTATAAGTGGGCTATGGATGAGGGGGTAGCTCCTGAGCAAGCACGTCTTTTTCTCCCCGCATATGCGATGCTACAGCCTTATAGATGGTCTTGCAGCCTACAATCGGTAGCCCTCTTTTTAAACCAAAGACTCTCCGAAGACTCTCAGTTTGAAATACAGCAGTATGCCGAGGCCGTATATCAGCTAATTCAGCCAATATTTCCAGTATCAATAAAAGCACTTACGGGTAGATAATGGCCGCCGGAAAACTAAACTATATTGTAGTTCACAAAAAATCTAGTCAGGTTTATGGATCGGCATCAAAAAAAATAGCTTTAGAGTCACCACCTCCTGAGGGTTGTTCTTTGCAAGACAAAAGAATATACTTCATAACGCATGAGCCAGACACCGGGGAACTTGCGGTTTACCAGGTACCGCAAGAAGAAGTAATAACAGCAGAAATAAAGGAAAAGAAAGTAAATGAGTAAAAAAACCAATCAAAAGAAAAAAGTTGGCATAAAGCTAGAAAACAATCAATCATTTATCATTGAGGATTTAAATGTTTTTTTGCACATACAAAAAACCTATGCCGACCTAATGAGAAGCCAAATTAGTGATCATGATAAGGTAATTTGCTCGAAGGTAATTACTGCGGTAAATCAAGCTATCAATGATGTATATATTGCACCTAATGATGGTTACAGTGAAGACTGGTAGATCAGCAGCAATAATTGTTAGCTTATTTTCAATAGGCTATGCGCTCGGAAAGATAAACAAATCACGCATGTCTCTGCATACCTCAAAAACTGCTAATGCTCCGACAAAACAACAATATGAAAATAGATTAGTGGAGTTTTTTGACACTAATTTGGAATCTGCAGTTACAGAATATTGTGAGTATATTGAAATGGGATTTAATCCTAGTGACGCATTTGAAATCGCAAAGGCAAGAGCTTACCTATGCTAGATCTATGTATCGTGAATTACAATACAAGGCACTTGCTAGAAAGATTTCTTGACACACTTCACGAAGGTCTTAATGAAGACAATAAGTTTTGGAATCTATATATCGCAGACAATGAATCTTCTGATGATACAATTGATTGGTTGCGATCCAATGATCACAAGTATCAAATAGATAGAATTTATTTAAACCGCAACATAGGATACTCAGCTGCCTGCAATCAAATGGCGGCCAAAGGGTCTAATGGCGTCATAGCATTGTTAAATGCCGATGTATGGATGAGCAACGACGATGCTGTAAAAATAGCAAGAATTTTCAATTCAGAATCAAATGTTCATATACTTGGCCCAAAGCAAAGAGACGAATACGGTCTGATAAGACACGCAGGAATAGTCGGAACAAACACACAGCCAAAACATAGGGGCTGGATGGAACCAGACCTAACAGATTCTCTTTACAGAGATCGAATAAATTGTGTCACAGTATCTGGTTCTGCTTATTTTATAAGAAGATATGTTTGGGATGAACTTACAAACAATAAAAAATATAGAGAACTTTACCCCAATGCTAAAGGTGCTTTTCTTCCAACTCCTCACTACTACGAAGAAACTTGGTGTTCGTATTTTGCTAGACATTTAGGCTATAATGTAGTGTATGATGGATCAGTGTCGATTGGCCACAGTTGGCACGCTTCGTCTCCAAAACCAGGTGAAGGCTACAGTCACGCCGACGCTCAATTTAAAGTAAGTCAATCAATATTTCGCAAAGCATGCGATTACATAGGAATAGAAAGAGATTAACATGACAGATAAATTAAACCCATGGATATACAATGCAGAAGTCAAGAAAGTAGTCGATGGCGATACATTTGATATCGTTATAGATCTTGGTTTTGACACCCTAAAAAAAGGCAGAGTTCGCTTATATGGTGTTAACACTCCAGAAAGCAGAACTTCCAATGCTGAGGAAAAGCAAAAGGGATTAGCCGCAAAAGAGTTCACTGATCAATGGCTCACACGTGCAAATCATAAAGTTAAAATTGAGACTGTAATAGACAAAAACGAAAAGTACGGTAGAGTTTTAGCAAAAGTCTGGGATTCAAATGGCAATTGTCTCAACACAGATATTGTTGCTGCTGGTCTTGCCAGAGAATACTTTGGTGTAGGCGATAAAACCTGGACAGAATTTAAGTGAAAAAAAAAGATCTTTTTCCTAAAATTTCTGTTTATAGAGATTATATTTCTAATTTAAACGAGATAGTAGATCTAATAAAAAAAAGTGAACAAGAAAACTTTGTTAGCTCATTTATTGCTCCATGGAAACAGTGGAGCAATCTGGGAAAAATGTCTGAATCACCTTCAATTTATTTATTTCAAAATAGTAGTATAGATATTTCAGAAGAAAAAATATATTTTAATATACTTAAGTACTCAGAAACTATAAAAAAAATTATACATGAATACATTAATCAATGGAAAAATGTTGGTGATTGGAAGTTTGATCCAAAAAATTGGACAATCGGAGAATATGAGTCGTCCTTAAGATATACTTCAACAACATATTTAATGTATGATACATCAAAACTAAATGCAAGAATAGCAATGGCTTACCATACCGATCAACATCAATTTGACACTGAAGCTCCAAATAATCATCACCTCATCACGGTAACAACTTACTTGAACGATGACTATAGCAACGGAGAACTATCTTTTTTAGACGAAGAAAATCTATCGCTTAGTTACTATAAGCCAAAAAAAGGAGACGTAGTTGTCTTTCCAAGTTTTTATCCATATTTTCATGGGGTTGAGCCAATTACTAGTGGTAAAAAATTTTTAGCTAGAACTTTTATTACATGTAAATCAGAAGGTTCTAAAGAATGGCATATGAATCATGAAAAATTTGGCACAAAATGGCTTGAAATGGAAGAAAACCGAATTAAAAATGAATGGTCAAATAGTAAATATTTTAGAGCTCCAGTTTTTATTGATGATTCAGAGCATCAAATAAAAATATTGAATGATGAAACGGGAAAAACCATATCATTCCCCTATACTAGGGCGGAGGCAAAACAAAAGTTTATGATTGAATGGAACGATTAAATGCAGACATTTCTTCCTTATCCTGATTTTAAAAAATCTGTTGAAGTTTTAGATTATAAAAGACTTGGAAAGCAGCGAGTAGAAACTTTTCAAGTTCTCAATATCCTTCTTGGTAGAACAAACACAAAAGGATGGACAAACCATCCTGTAACCCTAATGTGGAGAGGGTATGAATCAGCTCTTCAAAAATATCAAAACTACACCATTGCAGAATGGATTAAAAGAGGATACAAAAACAACATGACATTTGAGAATATACTGCTTGAGGTAAAAATGCCGCCATGGTTTGGTGACGAACGACTCCATAAATCGCATAGATCAAACCTGCTAAGAAAAGATTGGGAGTATTACTCTCCATTTTTTAACGAAGATCCAACTCTCCCTTATTTTTGGCCAATTCAATCTGATAGCACAGAAAAAGAAGTTGCTATTTCCTGACATATCCTATATAATTGATTTTCGTAATCAAATCAAA
>Ga0129333_10002089_pt1 | contig 18491 bp, 20 predicted proteins | sample CPB6_08_DNA_FD_94474 | JGI IMG/M metagenome (GOLD analysis project Ga0129333, IMG submission 94474) | Freshwater to marine salinity gradient microbial communities from Chesapeake Bay, USA - CPBay_Sum_0.6_0.8_DNA | ecosystem: Environmental > Aquatic > Marine > Coastal | place: USA: Chesapeake...
CCTGGCTCTGGCCCTGGGTGTGCTGTTGCCGGGTGCCGCCACCGCCCAGCACGGGACTGTGCCGGCCCTCTATCCCAGCCAGGCTGAGGCCGAGAAGGCGGCCAAGCTGCACTTCCACTGCACAGGTGCCCACCGCATGGGTGATCAGTGGATGCCCTGCAGCGTGCACGGTGCCGAGCCATCCAGCACTCATGCTCACTGAGCGCCGCGATCACCGGGTTCGTGGCCGGAGGAGGCCGGTCGGGCTCGGCCGCTGCTGGCCCACTGCTGCAGGGTCTCAAGCTGCTCGCGAGCAGTGCGCGAAAGCGGCACCAGTTGGGCCGCGGCACTGATCAGGTCCGCCTCGCCGAACTCGCGGCGTTCACCGAACGCCTGGTGCATGGCCTCGATCACCACCTGTTCCAGTTCGGCCCCGGAGAAACCGGCGGTGCGATCCACCACCACCTCCAGCGGCAGCTGATGTGTCGGCCGGCGGCGGCGCAGTTGCAGATCGAGGATGGCCCGCCGCTCGGCGGCATCGGGCAGGTTCAGCAGAAAGATCTCATCGAAACGCCCCTTGCGCAGCAGCTCCGGTGGCAGGTTTTCAACGCCGTTGGCGGTGGCCACCACGAACACGGCGCTGCGCTTCTCGGCCATCCAGGTGAGCAGGCTGGCCAGCACCCGCTGGCTGGTGCCGCCGTCGCTGCGGCCGCCGTTACCGCTGCCGAACCCCTTGTCGATCTCATCGATCCAGAGCACACAGGGGGCCATCGCCTCGGCCCTCTGGATCATCTCGCGGGTGCGCGCCTCACTGGCGCCCACCAGCCCGGCGAACAGTCGCCCGACATCGAGGCGCAGCAGCGGCATGCTCCAGCTGTGGGCGATCGCCTTGGCCGTGAGCGATTTACCGGTGCCCTGGGGGCCCACCAGCAGCACACCACGGGGTAGTGGCAGCCCGTAGCGCCGAGCCTCCTCGCTGAAGGCCAGATGGCGTTGCTCCAGCCAGTGCTTCAAGGCATCGAGGCCGCCGATATCGGCTGGGCTGGCCTCGCTGGGACAGAACTCCAGCAGTTCGCTGCGGGCGACTGCCTGCCGCTTCTCCGCCAGCACCTCGTCGAGGTCGACGCGGCCCAGTTGGCCGCGGCTGGCCAAGGCGCGCGCCGCCAACTGGCGAATGCGCTGCTCGCTCAGGCCACTGCAGCACTGGCTGAGCTGCTCCAGCAGCGACGCATCGAGGCTCTGGCCGCAGGCCTGGGCGATGCTCCGCAGCAGTGCCTGGATTTCCCCCTGATCAGGCAAGGGCAGGTCCAGCAGGGTGATGCACTCCTCAAGCTCCCGGGGCAGCTGCCAATCGGCGGCGGTGATCACCACCGTGTGCGGACTCTGCCGCAGGCTGGCCGTGAGGTTGCGCAGCTTGCGACAGATACCGCTGTCGTCGGCGTAGCGGTGGAAGTCGTGCAGCACCAGGATCGCCGGCTGCTCGGGGCTGAGGCTGGTCAGGCTCTCGAGTGCCGCCAGCGGGTTGCGTGCGGCATCGCCATCGCGGCCCGGCCAGCAGCTCAGACCGCTAATGAAGTCCCAGCGGGCCAGTCTGCGGTTGCCCAGGCGCCGAGCGGCGGCCGTCAGCAGGGCCACGCAGCGCTCTTCCTCCTGGCTGCGGATCCAGAGGATCGGCGTACGAGCGCGGATCAACAGATCCAGATGGTCGGCCCAGGCCTGGCTCATGGCGGCGGCGGTGCTGAGAGGAGGCGGCAGAGCGGCGGGTTCAGTCCGGCTGCTGCAACCGTTGCAGGGCGGCCCAGCGCGGATCGACCGGCTGCTGGCCGCTGCCAGTGGCGGCAGGCGGGCCAGGGCATTCAGCGCCGCAGCGGTTCACCAGCGGCAGCTGCAGGTGCAGTTGCTCAAACACCCAGTGCTCCGGCTCGAAGCTGCCGCTCGGGTCGATGCTCTCGCAGAGCTCATCGGTTTCCAGCCCGAGCAGACTGCTGCGGTCGCCCTCGGCGCTGAGTAACACCTCGGCCTCCAGGCCGGCTCGACGGGCCTGTTCGCCGAGCCACAGCAGTTCATGGCTGCGGAAGCTGAGGGGGTGGTTGTAGTGCTGCAGGCAGCGGTCGCAGCACAGGGTGACGATGGTGCTGGCTTCACCCTCCAGCTCCAGCACGTTGCCGCGATGCAGGGCGCTGAGGCTGCCGCGCACGGGCGTGAGGCTCTGCAGATCGCTGAGGTGCTGATCGACCTGCCAGCGACGCCCTTCGGCCAGCAGCTTCAGCTCCTGGATGGGAACGGGGCTGAGATCGTCGCCGCGGGTCATGGCAAAGGGTGCGTGGCGCTGAGGGAATGGACCGCAGCCTCGCGGTCGGACTGCGGTATCGGGTTCACTTCTTGCCCTTTGGTTCGAAGGGAAGCCGCTCGCTGCCACTTACGGTCGCGGTGACTGTTTTCGCTTCGGCCGCCAACTGTTGATCGAGGATTGCCTGCAGGTTGTCCGGCAAGGCCTCGCGGGTCAGCAGGAAGGTCTGCACCGCCTGGAAGATGTTGGCAATCACCATGTAGAGCAACACCCCTGCCGGCAGCGGGAAGAACAGGAACATGCCGGTGATCATCACGGGCGTGATCTTGTTGGCCGTGGCCTGCTGCGGGTTGGCGGGCATGCCCATGCCCGAGAGGATCTGGCTCGCGAACAGGCTGGCGCCGAAGGCGGCCACCAGGATGGCGATGTCCCAGTTGATGGCGCCATCGGTGTAGAAGCCCACCTGGCCCAGGGCCTTGATGAACAGGAAGCCGCTGCGGGCGGCCAGGCCCGGGATCCTGGCCTCCACAACCGCATCGCCGGTGGCGAGGGCGTGGATGGTGCCGTTCTGATCGACACTCACCACACCATCACCCTTGGTGACACTCCAGCTGGGGGTGAAGCTGTCGCCGTTCTCCACACCGCTGAGCACGGAGGCGAAGCTGGCGCCGTCCTTGGTGTGCAGGCTCACCGTCTCGGTGTCGCCCACGCCCAGCTTGATGCCTTTTTCCAGGCTGGCGATCACCGGCACGTGGTTGGTGGCGGTGACGAAGATCGAGTGGCTGGGGCTGTTGAAGGGCTTGGGCTCAACCGCCGCGATCTGCTCGGCCGGCAGCACCTTCAGGTTGAGGGTGTACGGCACATCCGCGAACGGTGACCCCCGCAGCGTGGCGAACAGGGCAAACAGGATCGGCATCTGCACCAGCAGCGGCAGACAACCCGACAGTGGGCTGCCGAATTCCTGCATCAGCTTGCCCAGCTCCTCCTGCTGCTTCTGGGGGTTGTTGGCGTATTTGGCCTTGATCTCGGCCTGGCGCTTCTGCATCACCGGCTGGGCGATGCGCATGCGGCGGGCGCTGCGGATCGATCCGGCGCTCAGCGGGAACAGGGCCAGACGGATCACGACCGTGAGGGCGATGATCGCCAGGCCGTAGCTGGGCACCAATCCGTAGAAGAAATCGAGGATCGGCAGCAGCAGGTTGTCGGAGATGTAGCCGATCACGGCGTCGTGGTGTTGAGGGAAGGGTTTGGTGGGGTCAGTGTGTCAGGCGGGGCGCCTCAGGCGGCGGCCTTGCCACCGAACCCTGGCTTCTCGGCGGCTGTGGCGCCCTTGCCGCCGGCGCCCATGCGCTGTTGGATGTAGGCCTCAGCCTCCTTGTAGTTGGGCACGGCGCGCATCTCCAGCTTCATGCCGTCGTTGAGCACCAGCACCATGTCGCCCCAGAAGCCCAGGCCACGGGGGGCGGAGCGCACCTCGCGGATCTGGCTGTAGACCACCTGGGTGCGGTCGCGACCCAGCCAGCCGCCGCTCACCTCAACCCGGCGACTGGTGATGCGGAACCGCAGCCAGAGGGCCCGCACCAGGGCCGCCACGGCGAAGGGGATGCCGATCAGGGTGATGCCGAACAGCAGGTTGGTGATCAGGTCGCCGCGGGCCGGGCCACCGGCGTAGAACACCTCTTCATTCACGGAGGCCCCCGGGGCCACAGGCGGCTTGAGGGACTGGGGCTCAGCGCTCATGGGATCAGCCCTTCCTTGGCAAGCAGTTCGGAACATTCTCCCAGCAGGACCTGAGGATCCGCTTCGGCGCTGCCGGGCTTGAGGGAAATCAGCAGCCAGCGACCGCTGCTTCGGTCGGCATGGGCTTGCAGCAGCTGTCGCAGCCGCTCGTGCAGAAGGCGGCGCAGCCGGTTGCGCTGCACGGCCCGTTTGCTCACCTTGCTGCTCACCACCACCGCAACTCGATCGCTGCAGGGATGGTGATCGCGGGGATCGGGCCGCAGCAACTCCGGTTCCGCCTTGAGGCTGCGCAGCACCATCCAGGTGCCGTGCCGCCGCCGACCTTTCTGATACAGGCGATCAAAAACAAAGCGCCCCCGCAGCCGTTGATCCCGGGAGAGCACCATGAACTGAGGGCTTGCGGGGGCTGTGATGGGGGCGATGGTCACCGGCGGAGCACCGGTTGAGATTCGGTGCGGATTCAGAGCTGAATCCGCCTCGGTGTCGCTCGGCTTGCAGACGCTGTGGTGACGTGTGCTGCTGCGGAGCCGGTGCCGCTCAGACAGCCAGACGGGCGCGGCCGCGCTTGCGACGGGTGCGGTTCACGCGGCGGCCGGTGTGGCTGCGCATGCGTACACGGAAACCGGACACCCGCTTGCGCTTGCGGCTGGTTCCTTCGAGGGTCCGTTTGGTCATGGCTCCGTCTCGGCTGCGCCTTCAATGTCGATTGGCCAACTTACCAGCTGGTGGGTTTGGGGGAAGGCGCGCTGCGGCGGCAGGCTGGATCAGTTGCTGGGTGGGTCGATCTGGATCAGCCAGCTGCCCAGATAGCCGGAGATCGGCACATCGCCAGGGGCCTGGGCCAGGGCATTGAACTGGTACATGCCGGCGTTGAACGGATTGAACAGATTCAGATAGACGCCGATGGTCTTGCCCACTGGCACCGGGGTATCCGGGAAGATCTCGACGGCGCTGCCGTCATTGGAGACTTCGACCGTGGCAGGGATCTGCTTCTCACAGCGGGTGCGCGACAGCATGCCGCCCTCCTTCATGTAGCAGAGCTGAACGTTCTTGGCCTTGATCTCCGCATCAAAGCTTTTGGGAATGCCAATGCTGAGCTTGAGAATGGCGGTCTTGCGGTCCTTCGGTTTGAGGATCAGGTAGTACTCCGAGCGCTTCAGCCGAGCGGTCTCGGTCATGAAGAAGTAGAGCTTGCGGTAGTCCTTGGTGTTATCCCAGCGGAACTCCACCAGGCCAGGTGTGCCCTGGGCACTGGCCTCAGGCGGGGAAACCAGCGGAGAGAGGCCGGTGCAGATGCCGGCCAGGCCGAGAGCTGCGGCCACGGCGGTGCCGGCGGCAGCAGTGCGATGGAAAGGCATGAGGTGTGTGTGAGGAGGCCGAGGATCACTGGCCTGTCGCCATTCTCGGCAGCGGTCCCGATGTGCCTGTGTGCCGGTGGGCGGCCCCCCAGCTGGCAGGGGGCGCGCCGCCGGGGAGTCGGCTTCAGCTGCGGGGATCAGCCAGATCTGGCCGCAGCCTGGCTGCTTCGCGCAGGTAGGCATGGCGCACGGGTTGATCCGTTCTGAGCCAGGCATGGGCCAGCAGGCGGATGCAGCGCGGTAGATCTCCCGCGACCGCCATCTGCTGGCAGTCGAGCAGGGCCACCGCATCCCAGCCTGGCCGGCGCCTGGCGATGGCAGCCGGGAAGCAAGCGTCCAGATCCGCCGTCACTGAGAACGTCAACGACAGCACCTGCTCGCCATCCAGCCCGTTGCGCTGCACCAGCGCATCAAGCAGTTCGGTCACCGCCTCGGCGATGGCCTCGGTGGTGTTGGCGCTGGCGGTGGTGGCCCCGCGCAGGGCCCGCAGCTGGGGGAGGGCGGTCATGGGCGATGCAGCCACAGGGGTTGGCCATTGCAGGCGAGTTCCAGCGTCAGGGCTTCGAGGATCCGCCCCAGCAGTGCCTTCCCTGGAATCAGCCCGCCGAAGCGTTGGGCCGGCTTGCCGAAGCAGATCGGGCGGGTCCGCTCCAGATCGAGACCGGCCAGTTCGCAGGCCAGCTCCCGGGCCCGTTCCTCGTCACCCAGTTCATCCACCAGGCCGAGCTCGCGGGCCTGGGCACCGCTGAACACCCGGCCGTCCGCAAAGCGGCGCACCGTGTCTTCCGGCAGGTTGCGCCCTGCCGCCACCGCCGCCACGAACTGCCCGTAGCTCGAATCGATCAGGCTCTGCAGCAGCGCTCGCTCGTCGTCGCTGAGGGCTCGATCCGGCGAGAGAATGTCCTTGTACAGCCCGCTTTTCACCGTCTCGAACTGGATGCCGAGCCGCTCCAGCAGCCGCGACAGGTTGTTGCCGCGCAGGATCACACCGATCGAACCGGTGATGGTGCCCGCATTGGCCACGATCTTCTCGGCGGCCACGCCGACATACACGCCGCCGGAGGCCGAGATGTTGCCGAAGCTGGCCACGACATGGCAGCCCCGCTCCCGCAGGCGCCGCAGGGCCGCATGGATCTCCTGGCTGTCGCCCACGGTGCCGCCGGGGCTGTCGATCCGGAGCAGCAGGGCCGGGAATTCACGCTGCTCCACCTGGCGCAGCGCTTTGAGAACCCGCTCCCGCGTGCTCCCCATGATCGGCCCCTCGATGGCGATGCGCGCCAGCTTGCGGCGGGACTTACGGCGCCAGGGCCAGGCCATCGAAGCAGTGATGAATGGCTGGATCTTAAAAAGGTGGGCCAAGCCGGCTCGACCCATGCCCCTGCGCTGGCTCCTGATGCTGCTGCCCTTCGCCCTCTGGGGCACGGCGATGGCGGCGATGAAACCGCTGCTGGTGGGCGCCGGACCCCTCACCCTCGCCTGGCTGCGCCTGCTGCCGGCAGGGCTGGTGCTGTTGCTGGCGGCGCGGTTCTGGCGCGGCGGCTGGCAGGTGGATCGGCGCGACTGGTTCTGGCTTGGGCTGTTCACACTGGTCGATGCCACGGCCTTCCAGGGCCTGCTCGCCCGGGGCCTCGGCTCCACCGGCGCCGGCCTCGGCTCGGTGCTGATCGATTCTCAGCCCCTGGCGGTGGCGTTGCTGGCCCGCACCCTCTTCGGCGAGGCGATCAATCCAGTGGGCTGGTTCGGCCTGCTGCTCGGCCTGCTCGGCATCCTCTGCCTGGGCCTGCCGCTACCGGTGCTGCGCCACTGGTGGCTGATGGGGCCGGCCGCCCTGGCCGAACGCCCCTGGAGCCATGGTGAGCTGTGGATGCTCGCCGCTGCCCTGGCGATGGCCCTTGGCACCGTGATCAGTCGTTACGCCTGCCGCCACAGCGATCCCCTGGCCGTGACCGGTTGGCACATGCTGCTGGGGGCCGTTCCGCTGTTGCTGGCCTCGCTGCTTGCCTCGCTGCTGGATCCCCAGGCCTGTTCCTTCTGGCCTGTCTGGAATGGATTGGACTGGGCCCTGATGGCCTATGCCGCCCTGCTGGGCAGCGCCCTGGCCTATGGCCTGTTCTTCTGGTTCGCCAGTAGCGGCGATCTCACCAGCTTCACGTCGCTGACGTTCCTCACGCCGGTGTTCGCGCTGCTCTGCGGTGTGGCCCTGCTGGGGGAGGGCCTGCGACCGCTGCAGTGGGGCGGTGTCGCCCTGGCGCTGCTCAGTGTGCTGCTGATCAACCGCCGTGCTCGCCTCTGGCATCCGAGCGGGGCCGCACCTGCGGCGGTGATTGTGACCGCCGAGGTGGGTCCATGAAGCTCCTGGTGGTGGCCACCGCGCTCGGGCCGCTGGGCAGCGGCCGTGGCGGTGGTGTTGAACTCACCCTGACCGGCCTGGTGGCGGGGCTGCTGGAGCGCGGTCATCGGGTCACGGTCCTGGCGGCTGCTGGTTCGGTTCTTGATCCCGCCTGCGCCGCCGCTGTGCTCTGGACCTGCGGCGGTACGCCGCAGCGCAGTTGTCAGCACGAGCAGCGCGAGGCTCCCGTCACCCTGCCGGCTGATGCACTGCTCACCCACCTCTGGCGCCGCGTGCTCGCCGAAGCCCCGGCTGCCGGCTTTGAGGCGGTGATCAATCTCGCCTACGACTGGCTGCCTTTCTGGCTCACCCCCACAGCACCCTTGCCGATCTTCCATCTGGTCAGCATGGGTTCGGTGAATGAGGCGATCGATCGCGTCATCGCTGATGTGGCCGCGTGGGATCAGCGCCGGCTTGCCTTTCACAGCCTCGCTCAGGCCCGCGATTTCGATCTGTCGCAGCCGCCGGTGGTCGTGGGCAATGGTTTTGATCTCCAGTCCTATCGCTTCTGCGCCCAGCCGGGCCCGCTGCTCGGCTGGGTTGGGCGGGTGGCGCCCGAGAAGGGGCTGGAGGATGCGGCGGCAGCGGCGGCTCTGCTGGGCCAGCGGCTGGCCGTGTGGGGCCTGATGGAGGATCCCGCCTACGCGGCGGCGGTGGAGGCCAGCGTGCCCGCCGGCACCATCGATTGGCGTGGCTTTCTGCCCACCAATGCATTGCAGGCTCAGCTGGGGCCCTGCCGCGTGTTGCTCAACACGCCGAAATGGAATGAGGCCTACGGCAATGTCGTGGTCGAAGCCATGGCCTGTGGCGTGCCGGTGGTGGCCTATCGCCGCGGCGGTCCCGGGGAATTGGTGCAGCCGGGGCAGAACGGGGTTTTGGTGGAGCCCGATGATGTCGCCGCCCTGGCCGCCGCTGTGCACCAGGCCGAGCGCATCGATCGGCGGAGCTGTCGCCGCTGGGCCGAAGCCCATGCCTCCCGGGCGGTGTTGGCGGCACGCATCGAGGCCTGGCTCCAGGCGGGCCTCGGGCGATAGGGTCGCAGCCTCGGCTGTTTGCTCGGGTGTTCTCTCCTGTCGCCCGCCGCGCCGGCTCGTCAGCCGCAACCACGCCGGTGCCGCCGCCAGCTCCACCGCGGCCGCAGCCTGGCGATGGCTGGTTGCTGCTGGCGGTGTCACTGCTGGCCCTGGCGCTGTTCATCTGGCGCCTCGGTGCAACGGGGCTGGTGGATGAAACGCCGCCACTGTTCGCCGCTGCGGCGCGCGCCATGGCCTCCACCGGTGACTGGCTCACACCCCGGGTCAATGGCCTGCCGCGCTACGACAAGCCGCCACTCGTTTACTGGCTGATGGGCCTGGGCTACCTGCTGCCGGGGCAGGCGCGCTGGGACCCCCTGGGCACCTGGGCAGCCCGGTTGCCTTCAGCACTCGCCAGCACCGGGATGATGCTGATGCTGGCCTCCACCCTGCTGCGCTGGCCCCAGGGGCCGCGGCCGCGACGCCTCACCGCCCTGGTGGCCGCTCTGGCCTTTGCGCTGTCGCCCCTGGTGCTGCTCTGGAGTCGCATCGCCGTCAGCGATGCCCTATTCAGCGCCATGCTCTCGTCGGCGTTGCTGCTGTTCTGGCGCTGCTACGCCGGCGGTGGTCGCCGCTGGTGGCTGGCCTGGTTGGTGCTCGGCCTGGCGGTGTTGACCAAGGGGCCGGTTGCGCTGGTGCTGGCCGCCCTCAGCCTGGTCTTATTCGCCTGGCGGCAGGCGGATGGCACTGCGCTTCGGCGTTGCCTGCGGCCACTGCCGGGTCTGCTGATCACCGCCGCAGTTGCCCTGCCTTGGTATGGGCTGGAGCTGCTGGTGGAGGGCCAACCCTTCTGGGACAGCTTCTTCGGCTATCACAATGTGCAGCGGTTCACCGCCGTGGTGAACAACCATCTCCAGCCGTGGTGGTTCTTTCTGCCGGTGCTGGTGGTGGCATCCCTGCCGTTCACCCCTTTGCTGCTGGCTGGCCTGGTGACCGCCCTGCGGCAGCCCCGGGGGGGGCAGCCGCCGGCACAGTCGTTGCCACTGTTCGCAGCCTGCTGGTTGCTGGCGGTGCTGCTGTTCTTCACCCTTGCGGCCACCAAACTGCCGAGTTACTGGATTCCGGCGACTCCGGCCGCTGGCCTGTTGATCGCCTGCAGTGCCCACGATCCTGCCGCGCTGCGCCGTCGTGCCGGTGGCCCGGTGCCGATGGCCACCCTGGCTCTTGTGGCGCTGTTCAGTGCTGCTCTGTCGATCTCACCGCTCTGGATTCCGCAGATCCGCGAGCCTGAGTTGCCCAGCCTGCCAGCGGAGATCCTGGTCAGTGGCGCCGTGCTGCGGGCCGCCGGCTGCTTCGCCCTGGCCTTGCTGCTCGGCTGCCTCCTGCGCTGGGGCCCGCCCCGTTGGCGGTCGTTCTGGCTGTTGGCGCAGCAGCTGCCGCTCGTGTTGTTCGTGCTTACGGCGCTGCAGCCGCTGGTGGAGCTGGGCGATCGCCTGCGGCAGTTGCCGGTGCGCCAGGTGGCCGCGGCGGTGGTTCGGCAGCGGCGCCCCGCCGAACCTCTGGCGATGGTGGGTGTTCTCAAGCCGTCGCTGCACTACTACAGCGGCCAGGTGGTGCTCTACGAGGGCATTCAGCCCAATGGGCCGATCAACCTCAGCGATCGCCTCCAGCGCGAGCGCCGAGACGGTCTGCTGCCCACGCCCCCGGCTGATCACACCCTGCTGCTGGTGATAGACGGCAACACCGCTGCCCTGCCCCACTGGCGCGGGCTTCCCCATCAGCTGCTGGAGGAACGTGGTCTCTATGGCCTCTGGCGGGTGCAACGCAGTGATCTGCAGCGTCGCGCCGAGGGTTTGCGGGCGATCGGCGTTGTGGGCCCCGACTGGCAGCGCCCCCGGCCGGAGCGCTACTGAGACCAGCGCCCGTCGCAGGGCTGCTGTTCAGCGGTTGTGTTGATCATCCATGCGCTCCCGCTGGCAGAAGCTGCAATGCCCCCAGCGCTGCAGCTCTCCGGCCGGAGATGGTCGCCGGCACCCTGGACAGGTGGCAAGTCCGTGGATGTCGACTCGGCTGGGGTGATGGCTCCAGTCGGCCGCCTCCTGAACCGAGCCGGGGGGCGGCAGCTCCGGGGCATGGTGCTGCTGGACCTGGATCTCCTGAACGTTGAAGCCGGCCGCCCGCAGGCTGCCCAGTAGCTGGTGGCGGTTGAAGCGCAGGGCCTGCAGCCACTGTGGATTGCTGGCGCCCACCGTCAGCCGCCGCCCCTGCAGGCGCAGCGGTCGGCAGTGCTGGGCCAGGTCCGGGCCGGCAATGCGCGGCCAGGCCTGCCAGAGGGCCGCCAGGTGTCCGTCGCTCCGCCAGTGGCGCTGCAGCTGCTCCAGCAGCGATGCCAACCCCTGGGCGGGCGGACGGGGCGGTGGCAGCAGCAGGGTGACGTTCCCCTGGCGGCGGCTCTGGTTGCGGGGGGCAATGGCCATCGTGTGTCACTGCGGTGGGCGGAGCCTGGGCGGCAGCACCATGGCTGCAGTCCGGCGAAGCTCAGCTGGGGCACACCCGCTGTTGCAGGTGCGCGGGGTCAGCCATGGGATCTCAACAGGGTGAACCCAACAGGGTGAACTCAACTGTGTGAGCTCAACTGTGTGATCAGAGCGGTGTGAACTCAGCGGTGCGATCTCAGCCGTGGGGTGTGGTCAGGGCTGTGTCGGCAGAGCGGGGTTGGTCGAGCGGTGTCAGCACAGCGGTCGAGGCGGCTGGAGCTCGCTGCCGGTTCGGGGTGTGGTTGAACCGTAGGCGATGTGCGGCAATCTCGCTGCCTGAACGCGGCCGAGCTGGTTAGCCTCAGGCCCTGCCCCGCTCCCCTGATCCATGGGCTTCTTCGATCGGCTCGGCCGCCTGGTCCGCGCCAATGCCAATGCGGCCCTGAGCCGGGTTGAGGATCCCGCCAAGATTCTCGATCAGTCGGTGGCGGACATGCAGGCCGACCTGGTGAAGCTGCGCCAGGCCGTGGCCACGGCCATCGCCAGCCAGAAGCGCATCCAGAACCAGGCCGAGCAGGCCGAGGCCCAGGCCGCCACCTGGTACGAGCGCGCTGAGTTGGCCCTCAAGAAAAATGAGGAGGATCTGGCTCGCGAAGCCCTCAGCCGCCGCAAGACCTGCACCGATACCGCCACCGCCCTGCGCACCCAGCTGCAGAGTCAGGCCGGCCAGGTGGAGCAGCTCAAAAAGAGCCTGGTGCAGCTCGAAAGCAAGATCGCCGAGGCCCGCACCAAGAAGGAGATGCTCAAGGCCCGCGCCCAGGCGGCCCAGGCCCAGGAGCAGCTGCAGAGCGCCGTTGGCAGCCTTGGCACCAACTCTTCGATGGCTGCCTTCGAACAGATGGAGGAGAAGGTGCAGGCGCTGGAGGCCCGCAGCCAGGCCGCCGCTGAGCTCGCCGGGGCTGATCTCGAGAGCCAGTTCGCGGCCCTGGAGGGAGCACCTGAGGTGGAGGACGAGCTGGCGGCCCTCAAGGGGCGCCTCGCCGGCACCCCGGTGGCCGGCAGCCTGCCGGCAGCAGGCGCGGTACCCGTGCAGCCGGTGCAGGTGCAGGCCGTGGATGCGGAGCTGGAGGAGCTGCGCCGCTCGATCGACAAGCTCTGAACAGAGCGCCGCATCGGCCCGAGCCGCTGGCCTCCGCCCGCCTGGTCCATCAACGGATCCATACAATCGCCTCCTGCGATCCCCGCGCCGTCGTGACCGTTGCCCATCTCACCGATGCCAATTTCCAGGCGGAGGTCATCGAGGCGGACAGCCTGGTGCTCGTCGATGTCTGGGCGTCCTGGTGCGGGCCCTGCCGGTTGATGGCGCCACTGATGGACTGGGCCGCAGCAGAGTTTGAAGGGCTCCTGCTGGTGGGCAAGCTCGAGGCTGATCCCAACCCCGCCACCCGCGACCGTCTGCAGATTCAGGGTTTGCCGACCCTGATCCTGTTCCGCAACGGTGCGGAAGTCGCCCGTCATGAAGGGGCGATGGCTAAATCGCAGCTGAAGGCGTTCCTGGATGCCCATCTCTGAGTCGGGCCTCGGCGCCGAGCCGGCCTCTGCCCCAGCTGCTTCATCCCCTTTCCAGCTCTCGCAGCGGGTGCAGCGGCTTGGTAGCGGTGTCTTCGCCCGCAACGACCAGCGCAAGCGCGCCTACCGGGCCAGTGCTGCGGCTCAGGGCTTGTCGCCGCTGCTCGACCTCTCGCTCGGCTCCACCGACCTGCAACCACCGGAGCCGGTGCTCGCCGCGATCCGTGAGCGGATCGGACACCCGGAGAGCGCTTCCTACTGCCTGCATGGCGGAACTCTTCCCCTGCGCGAAGCGGTGGCCGTCTGGGCGCAGCGCCGCTTTGGTGTCGCCGTTGATCCGGAGCGGGAGGTGCTGCTGCTGCTCGGCTCCCAGGAGGGCACGGCCCATCTGCCGCTGGCGGTGCTGAATCCGGGTGATCAGGCGCTGCTGCTGGACCCCTACTACCCCTCCCATCTGGGCGGTCTCCATCTGGCCTCGGCCCAGCCCCGGTTCCTTCGGCTCGATCCGGCTCGCGGCTATGCCCCCGATTTCGATCAGGTCAGCGACAGCCAGTGGCAGGCCCTGCGCCTGATGGTGCTGGGTTTTCCCCACAATCCCACCGCCACCACGGGTGAGCAGGCCTGGATCGAGGCCGCCGCTGAACGGGCTGTGCGTCATGGCCTCGTCTTCGCCCACGACAATCCCTACGTCGATCTGGCCCTCGATGGTGAGGCGCCGGCCCTGCTGCGCAGCCCCCTCTGGCGCCAGTGCGGCATCGAGTTCTTCTCCTTCTCCAAGGGGTGGTGCCTGGGGGGGTATCGCCTCGCCTTCGCCATCGGTGCCGAGCCGTTGATCACCGCCCTGCGGCAGCTCAAGGGGGTGGTGGATTTCAACCAGTCGCTGGCGCTCCAGGCCGGTGCGATCGCGGCCCTGGAGCAGGTGCCGGACTGGCCAGGGCGCTTGCTACCGGTGTACCGCGAACGCCGCGACCGGTTGGCGGCTGCTCTCGCCGGCAGCGGTTGGTCGGTGCCTCTGCCCTCGATGGCGCTTTACCTGTGGCTGCCGCTGCCGCCGGCTGCCCAGGCCCGAGGCCTGGATTCGGAAGCCTTCTGCGCCGAGCTGCTGGCGGCCACCGGCGTCTGCCTCACCCCTGGCAACGGCTTTGGTGCGGCCGGTGAGGGCGCGGTCCGGTTGGCGTTGGTTCATCCGCTTGAACAACTGGAGGCCGGTGCCGCCCGCATCGGCCGCTGGCTGGCGCAGCTGTGAGCACCGCCGCCATCGCCGCCGCCCGGCGCCAGCGGCTGCCGGGCTCTGAACCAGCACCACCCCTCCCCTGGCGGCTGCTCTGGCTGCCTGTGTGCGCCAGCAGTGAAACCGAGCTCGATCGCCGCCTGGCGGCTGGTGCCCGGGCGCCACTGGCCCTGATCGCCCGCCGCCAGACGCGCGGCCATGGCCAGAGGGGACGTGTCTGGCAGTCGCCCGCCGGTGGTGTCTGGCTCAGTGCGGCGCTGCCCTGGCACGATCCGGCCGCAGCCTGCGCTGATGGGCCGGTTGACCGGCCCGCAATGGCGGCCCCCGCCCTGGCCATCAGCCTCGGGTTGGCTCTGCAGCTGGAGGCTCTGGGACTGCGCCCTCAGATCAAGTGGCCGAATGATCTGCTGCTTGATGGCCGCAAGTTGGCCGGGATCCTGCCGCGGTTGCGCTGGCGTGGCGGCCGGCTGCTGGGCTGCCGGGTCGGTGTGGGCATCAACGGCCTCAACCCCGTGCCGCCCGGTGCGATCACCCTCCGCCGGGCCCTGGCGCGATCCTCTCGCCATGCGCGGGCTCCCCATCCCTGCGCCCGGCCCGATCGGTTGGCGGCCCTGGTGCTGCGCGGCCTGGATTGGGCCGTGGCGGCGTCCGGCCAGCCCGAACTGGTGCGCCGTCAGGCGGAGGCCCGGCTCTGGCGGGATCAGCCCCAACGGCACGAGGGGCAGCTTTGGCAGGTGGCCGGTCTGACGCAGGATGGCGCTCTGCGCCTGCGCCGCGACGAGCAGCTGGTGGAGCTGCGGCGGGATTTCTAAACTGAGGTGCTTACCGCATGTCGCGGCCCGTGCTGCCTCGCTGTTCTGTGCTGAGCGTGCTGCCGGCGGCCGCCTGTCTGCTGGGTGGGGGTCTGGCCTGGGCGCAGCTGCGACCCGATGCCCCGCCGGAGCTGAGCCTGCCAGTGGCACCGGTGTCGGTGGCGGATCCCGCCCTGCCCTCAGGCCTCACGGGGCCCCGTGCATCCCAGTCAGCCCAGCCGTTTGATCAATCCCTCGATGCATTGGTGCGTCAAGGCGTGGTCACCGAGGGGGAGCGCGCAGCCCGGCGCGGCGGAATCCCGCAGCTGAGTGACCCTGAGGCCCTGCGGCGCGCCTGCAGCAGCGGCGCCCTGTCCAGGCAGGAATGCAGCGGCCGGCTCACGCTGCGCTGGGGCCGCCGGCCGGCGGCGGGAATGGCAGCGGATGGTCCCGATGGCTCCGGTCGCCTTGGCGCCGATGGCCAGCCCCTGCCGCCGCTGACTGTGCCGGTGTCGGCCCTGCTGGCCGGCGATGGCGGCAGTTTCAATCTGGCCAGCGTTTTTCGCGTGACCCCACGGCCGGCACCGTTGGCCGGTAACGGCAACCGCCGGCTGTTGCTGCCGATCCTCGGCCAGGCTGCGCCCAGCAGTGGCTTCGGTTGGCGCCTGCACCCGCTGCTGGGGATCTGGCGGCTGCATGCCGGTGAAGACCTCGCCGCCCCGGAGGGCACCCCGGTGGTGGCGGCCCTGTCGGGTCGGGTGGTGAGCAGTGGCCTGGCCGGTGGTTATGGCCTGGCGGTGGAGATTGAGCACCAGCGGCCCCTGCGCCGCACCCTCTACGGCCACCTTTCGGAGCTCTACGTCAAGGCGGGCGAGTGGGTGCGCCAGGGGGAGGTGGTCGGTCGGGTCGGCAGCACCGGCCTCAGCACTGGGCCGCATCTCCATTTCGAGGTGCGCGTGCCCGGTGACGGGGGCTGGGTGGCCATGGATCCCGGCGAACTCGACCCGGGCTCAGCGCTGCGCGGCAACGATGCGATCGCGGTGCTGATGGCCCAGCTCCTGGCCAGCCTGGAGCGACCGCGCAGCTAGATCTGGGAGCCGGCGCCGCTCTCCACCAGGCGGCCATCGTGGAAATGCACCACCCGCTCGGCTCGATCGGCCACATGGTTTTCGTGGGTCACCAGCAGGATCGTCATTCCCTGGTCGCGGTGCAGTTCATCGAATAGATCCAGCACCTCGTTGGTGGTGCGGGAATCGAGGGCGCCGGTGGGTTCATCCGCCAGCAGCAGCTTGGGCTGATTGATGATGGCCCGAGCCACCGCAACCCGCTGCTGCTGGCCGCCGGAAAGCTGATTGGGGCGGTTGTGAAGCCGCGCGCCCAGCCCGACTCGCTCCAGAGCCGCCACGGCCCGCTGGCGCCGCGTCGCCGCCGGCACACCGGCGTAAACCATCGGCAGCATCACGTTCTCAAGGGCGGTGAGCTCCTGCAGCAGATGGAACTGCTGAAACACGAACCCCAGTTCGCGGTTGCGCAGATCCGCCAGTTGGTCGTCGCTGAGCTGCTCCACGGCGGTGTCGTTCAGCCGGTAGCTGCCGCTGCTGGGGCGGTCGAGGCAGCCGATGATGTTCATCGCTGTGCTCTTGCCGGAGCCGGAGGTGCCCATCACCGCCAGGTACTCGCCCTGGTAGACGCGCAGGCTCAGATCGCTCAGGGCCACCACCTCGGCTTCGCCGTGGCCGTAGACCTTGCGGACATGCTCCAGCTCAGCCACCAGCTGTGTTGGCGCGGCGGAGCTGCTTCCTGAACCGGCGACCAGCGGAGAGGCAGCCAATTCAGCCCACCGGGGTGGCGGAGGCGGCGATCGCGGTGGCCGTGGCGGTGAATGCCAGGGCCTTCTGCAGCATCGGGGTGCCGCTGACGGCACCGCTGGCCCAGGTGAAGAGGGGGTTGGAGAGGATGCCGCCCACTGCGGTCACCACCACGCAGGACACAAGCGCCGCGCGCAGGGGCGGCAGGCCGGCCACGTTCCAACTCACAGCCGGATAGGCCTTCACCACATCAGAAGCTTCCTGCGGCTCCTTCACCACCATCATCTTGATCACCGAGATGTAGTAATAGATCGAGATCACTGAGGTGAGCAGGCCCACCACAACGAGCAGATACTGGTGATCAGCCCAGCCGGCGAAGAAGAGGTAGATCTTGCCGAAGAAGCCCAGCATCGGCGGAATGCCACCGAGGGAGAGCAGGCAGAGACTGAGCCCAAGGGTGATCAGTGGATCTTTCTGGTACAGGCCGGCGTAGTCGGAGATGCGGTCACTGCCGGTGCGCAGCGAGAACAGAATGATGCAGGCAAACGCACCCAGGTTCATGAACAGGTAGGCCGCCATATAGAGCACCATGGCGGCATAACCGTCTTCAGTGCCACAGACCAGGCCGATCATCACGAAGCCCGCCTGGCCGATCGAGCTGTAGGCCAGCATGCGCTTCATCGAGGTCTGGGCCAGGGCCACCACGTTGCCCAGCACCATGCTCAGGATCGCCAGCACGGTGAACAGCAGCTTCCACTGCGCCTCGAACGGCTCGAAGCAGCCCACCAGGATGCGCAGAGCCAGGGCGAAGCCTGCAGCCTTGGAGCCCACCGACAGGAATGCCACGACCGGCGTGGGCGAGCCCTCATAGACGTCCGGGGTCCACTGGTGGAAGGGCACGGCGGCAATCTTGAAGGCCACCGTGGCCAGCACGAACACCAGCGACAGGGCTGCCACCGGAGCAGCACTGCTCTGCAGGGCCAGGGCCACGGCATCGAGGCCGGTGCTGCCGCCGGTGAGGCCGTAGAGCAGCGAGGCGCCGTAGAGGAACACGGCCGCCGCGGCCGAGCCCACCAGCAGATATTTCAGGGCCGCTTCCGAGCTGCGGGCATCGCGCTTCATGTAGCCCGACAGCAGATAGCTGGCCACCGACAGGGTTTCCAGTGACACAAAGATGCTGACCAGGTCGGTGGAGCCGCACAGCAGCATCGCCCCGAGTGTGGCGGCCAGCAGGATCGCCGCATATTCACCCACCGGTGTGCCAGCCCGCTCCACGTAGCGCCAGCTGATCAGCAGCGACAGCAGGGTGGAGGCGGCCACCACGGCCCGGAAGGCAATGGCCAGGTTGTCGGCGAGGAAAGCGCCGAGGAACGAGGGCATCAGCGGCGCCGCGTCCCACTGCAGGGCCAGCAGCACCAGGGCGCTGCCCAGGCCCAGGTAGGAGAACCAGGGCACCCAGCGGCTGGCTGCTTTCTCGCCGGCCAGGTCCACCAGCAGGCAGGCGATCATCGCCAGCAGCACGGCGCCTTCGGGAGCGATGGCGGCCGCGTTGAGCTGCAGGCTGGTGATCGCGCCGACGGCGCTCAGCGCTGGGCCGGCCGAGTCTGAGGCGGCGGCCGCCAGAAGAGAGATCACAGCGGAGAGGAGTGGCCTGTCGGGCTGGACTGTAGCCGCGTTGGCGCTGGGGTTTGGTCGGCCTGTTGCAGCCCCCCGGCCACGCGGCCTTGACCGCCGGTGCGATAAAGAGGGAAGCGGTTCACCGCCTGCCTGTGGCGCACACCCTCGTCATCGTCGAGAGCCCCACCAAGGCCCGCACCATCCGCGGGTTCCTTCCCAAGGACTTCCG